>Ga0307515_10016619_pt1 | contig 13457 bp, 10 predicted proteins | sample 17_EM_MG_FD_194513 | JGI IMG/M metagenome (GOLD analysis project Ga0307515, IMG submission 194513) | Populus trichocarpa ectomycorrhiza microbial communities from riparian zone in the Pacific Northwest, United States - 17_EM | ecosystem: Host-associated > Plants > Roots > Unclassified | place...
CGTGCTGCCGCATGCGGGCCAGATCGTCATCGACGCCGCGACCGACCCGCAACAGGCCGACGCCTTCTTCACCGAAACCGCGCGGCTGCTGAAGCAGCACGCCGACAGCACCGACCCCGTGGGCCTGCAACGCGCCCGCAACCAGATCACAGTGCGCACGCTGCGCACGCTGGAGCAACCGGCCAGGCGGCTGGAGTCGGCGGCGCAAGACGTGTTCACCTTCGGGAAGCTGCGCGATGCGCAGGTGTGGCTGGAGCGCCTGCAGGCCGTCAGCGCCGACGAGGTGCGCGAGGTGTTTGCGCAGATGCTGGCGAGCCGCGGTGCAGTGGGGCTGGCGGGGAGCGTGACAGCGCGGGCGAGGGAGCGGGCCGAGGCGTTGGTCGGGGCGGGTTGAGGCTGTACGCGGGCACCGATCAGGTGTCTTGCTGGGGGCGGGGCTCGTCGGAGTAAGGCAAGAGCGCCTTCGCCGCTTCGATCCGCAGGGCCAGTGCCACGGTCTCATCGTTCATGACCTGCAGCAAAAAGCGCTTTGCATCCAAAGAACCCACCGAGCCCACCGGCCGAACGGGCATGCGGCCCGCATCGGTGCTCATCGCCTCGGGCGCGACCACTGACTGAGTCGTTGCTGGCTTGAGCCATTCCAAGGCAGCCTCGAAGGCGGGCGGCTTGATGCTGCCCAGGCGGCTCAGCAAATCGGCCTGGCCGTCGTTGCTCGGCGGGATGTCGAGCCAGGGTGTGTCGGCGAAGACGGGCGCGAGGTCCGGCGCCACGAACGCGGACCAATTGCCGGTCTGCTCCTGCTCGGCAGGTACCAAGCGGGCGTGAAGCGCTTGTTGCGGGGCTGAGGCGTCCACGACAGGCAGCAGGCGCAGACGCTTGGATGCGATGTCGGGAAGAAGGCGCGAGCGCAACGACTCCAGGAACGCATGAGCTTGCACAACGGAGACCGGCTCCGAGATCGAGAACCAGAGCTGCAGGCCATCCGTGCCCGAGACCGCGATGGCGGGGGCAGGTAGCTCCAGATCGGTCTGAACCCCGCGCCAGACTTTCGACAGCACTTCCCAGTTCGCTGGTCGGGCCAGCTCCAACACCATGGCGCGCACCCTCCCCTCGGCATCGATCAGGCCTGAGACCTCGGCGTCAGTGCCGGGATCGGCTGCTGCGTGAGGGAAGTACAAGCGACGCAACTCGGACTGCAGGCGGTTCATGGCGGAGAGAGCGGAGAGCGGCGGGATGCGGCAGGCGACTCTACTTCAGGCAGGTGGACGATAGATGGGTGTGCCTGATCTTGGCTGGTGTCGGCCGAGGCTGTGTGAAAACTCCTCGGCTGCTTGCCGTGTCGAAAGAACGACCTCATAGATCGCTCCGGAATTACCGATCCTTGCTTCGGGAAGGGTAAGACGCCCCCCGAAATTGTTGCCGCGTCGAGTTTTCACACAGCCTCGGCCAGAAGCGGACCTTGAGTTAAGTCACCAGAAGCGGCCAGTCGTTGTTCGGGACTTCCTCAATGTGGATCCACATCGGAGTTCCCATCAGCGCCTTCAGTTTGTCTCCGATTCCAAAGAACTGATTACCGCCGGCTTTTGAATCAGGGAGCTTGCAGTATCCTCATCTCGGACATGCAAACCCGCCAGCCACAATTCAAATGATCACTCTGCCCAGCCAGGCAACACTCGCTGACCTAGAGAAGTTCATGCGGGCGGTACGCCAGTCACCTAGCCAGGATTTGAAGCTGCCAATTCAAGTTGGCCGTGGCGGTTCATTCGGATTTCCAGCGGTTGCAGTGCAGGCCATCGCTACGTGGGCGAGGCTCCATGAGGGCTCACGTCAACTGCAGTTGAATCCCAGCTTTCATTCCGAAGCGTCAACGAGAGAGAGGTTCGCCGGTGGTCTGATGGGTATGTGCGCCCTCTACTTCGCGCACCAAGTGAAGTCCGGAAGCACTGTGCTCCCTCGCGGAAAGGCACTGGAATCTGTGGCTCCCCGCGTAGTTGCAATGGATCAGTATCGATACAGGGATACCCAACGAGGACGCGCCGCTGCCCTTTGTTGCTTCGAGGGAGCACGACTTGAGTTCCTTCGCTCCCTGTATGCAATGCCCGCCCGTGGCTCTGCCGAGAATACGACTGTCCGCTCATCTTCAGAGTTTGGTGAGATATTTTCCGATCTCATCGAGGCCACATCTGCGGGCTCGTCCAAGATGCTTTCCCCAATGCAACTAGAGGTTGTTGGATCGCTCGTTCATCAGCTCTTTAAGAACGCGGACGTTCATACCATGACCGACTCCGAGGGTCATCTCTATGACAGCGGCGTGAGAGGCCTGCAACTTCGCGAAGTGGTGATTGCTGATGATGCCGCGCTCAACGACTACGTTGCAGGTGACCGTGCGTTCCTCAGCTACCTGACGAAGCTGGGTAACAGGCAGCAGACGAGATCAAAAAGCGCTGACGGGGGGAAGCGTCTTGATGTTTCTTGGAAGGCGACCTCATTTCTCGAGGTGACAGTGTTCGACACTGGGCCCGGACTCGCTCTCAGATGGCTATCTCAAAAGGGTGCCGGCACACGCTACGCGGATGTCTCGCGCGACGACGAGTTCAAAGCCGTACTCGAGTGTTTTCGCTTGCACGCAACAACCCATTCCGCTCCGAATCGTGGTGATGGTCTGGCGATTGCTCTCGAAGCAATGAGGGAGCTGAGGGCATTCATGTTCTTGCGAACCGGCCGGCTCGCGCTCTACCAAGACTTCACTTCAAAGGCCCACGAAACTTTTTCCCCAAGTCCACGCTATGGCGGCAAGGGGCTGTTGGCCGAAGCCGCAGGAGCGTCGTACTCAATCTGTTTTCCGGTGGCACGATGACAGCGCCACCTGGATTCTTCACCTTCAGTTGGTTCCCCGATGAGGGACTGAGACAGATCGCGCTTGTTTTCAAAGTGCCGGGCGTGGTAGACCTGACTGTCCTGCCCGACCTTTTCGAGGAAGTGTGTCGCGGTCCAGTAGTACCGGACGCCGTTGTCCTTGTTCACCTTGCAAACGACCGCACGCTTGCCGATGCACTTGAAGAGCCTCCTGCTCAGGCAGCTATGTTGCGCTTTGAAGGACGCAGACTTCCTCTTCTAAGGCTTCAGATTGATGCACACGATCTTCGGGGAAGAGTATTCCGCCACAAAGGTAGCGTCAGCGATGAAGAGTTGTCGAGACTTCGTTCCCTTTTGATCGATCGGGGAGACGAATGGACCTGGGCAGGTTTGACACAGATCTTTTCCGCAAAGGCAGTGGTGGCCTCCGCTCCGTCCGGCTTCGCATTTCGAAAGCCATCTAGCGCCAGATCAAGCTACTTCATTCGAGCAGAGCAAGGTCTGACGACCTCAGGTGCGGTTTCCTTCGTCGCGTTCGCGATTCTTAGAAGGCTGCTTCGTGTGCACGAAAGGCCTCCGGCCAATCTGAGGATCATCTACGTCGACACCATGAGTGTGGCAGCAACGGCGTTTGCGCTAAGAGAGTTCCTAGCGCTAGCTGGGGTTCCACGCCTGCCGCAGATCGAAAGTTTTCATTCCTATGGCGGAATGAGCGAGATTGCCGCGCCACTCCCAGATTCCTCGCTTTGCCTCATCTCCGCCTCGTCTTCGATGAACCTTCATCGTGAGTGGGTCGAGTCGAAACATGTCTACGACAGGGACGTTCTCACTTTGGTGACGTTTCAGGACTCCAACGGCGCAGAACACGCACTGTATTCACTCCCCGCATCAGCAAGGCCCAGAGAGATTGCGCCGATTGCCAAGTACGACATCCAAATCTCAGGCGAGAACTTCTTCCCAACCAATGAGCCCCCGAGAAAAGTTCTGCTTGCGACTACTCATCATGCGTTCTCCAAGGGAACTTCAATCTTCCACGAACTACGTGGGAAGAGGGTTTTCCGTATCTTTCAGTCGGCGACAGGCTCTTCGACAAGGCGAGGGCACTATGTGAGCGGCGCCGACCTACTGAAATCCCCGCAGTTCCAGGGCTGGATCGACTCAACGATGCCGCAGTGGCTCAAGGCAGGCACGAAACAAGTCGTCTTTCAGGATGACGAGTCTTCACGCGTTTTAGCGCAACACATTGGGCACATCCTTGCCTCTATGGGCGGCCAGGTGCCGCATGTTCTTTCGTCTCAAAGTGTGGACAGGCGCACCATCGATGCCGAGGGAGGTTTGGTCGCGGTGGGCACCGTAGTCGGTCGCGGCAACCGACTCTTGGCTCTAAGTCGCGAACTGCGAAATATCCATAAGGGCCCGCGCCTCTACGTAATCGGAGTTCAGGTGGCAGACAGCGAAGCGTCGGTCACCACATTCGACCGAAACCTGAAGCATTCAAGCTCCAAAGCCTGCATAGATGTAGTTCGAATGCAATCTTGTTTCGCGAGTGACGCGGTCGAGGAAAGCATTCAGAAGGAACTTCAGGAGATTTACTCTCTGCCGACATCGGAAGTGCCAAGGGAGTTGAGCACGCGCGCGATGCAATTGCGAAGGGGTGCGTGCGAGGAGCACCTCCTATTGCCGACGGGTGATCAAGCCACTACTGCGTTGTCACTAAATGAGGGCTTCGCCTTTTGGCCGAAGAACTATGAAGCAGGCCCATTGCAATCAGAGGCGCTCTTCACACTCGGTGCTCTGCTTCAGAACGCGCGGACTTCGGAAGAAGTGCCGTTGATCCGAAGGCTACATAGCCCGATGCTCATGCAAGTGAAGTTGGATCCAGAGAACTTCGCGAGATTCAACGATCCACTGCTTCAAGCCTGCATCCTCCGGTGCGCCAGGGCGTCCGAACTGGACTACCGCGGCGACACCGACGCAAGCTTCTACATGAGGACGCTTCTCGAACGCATTGCAAATCGCATGGGCATGGAAGAGCAAGCAGAGCTTGAGTTTTTGACCGCCCTATCGATTCGTCGTCTTCAGCTTTCGGATGTTGACCTAGATCACGTGTGCAACGTATTCACCACTGCTGCCTCAAGCATCAAGAAGACAGGTCGGCTCGGAGCCTGTGTCCGGTTTTTGTTGGCCTCGATGGACTCAAGTCCAGTGTTCTGACCACTAAGTCGTCTGTGCAATTACCCTAGCAGGACAAGAGGCCAGACCAATGCGATAGACGAATCAGCATCATGACAGTCCGTCTGGAACCCTAGCGTGAGCCGCAGGCGTCCGCTTTCACCCCATGTGGACGGCACGGTGGCGACTGCTTTGGGTCGAGAGCGCCGCTCACGCCAGCTGCCCCAGAAGCACAGGACGCTTCGCAGTTAGGATGGCCCGCACCCCCCTCTCCATCCAAACTACTGACGCTCCCCACATGACAGCCCTTCGCGGACTGGCCTGGCTGCTGCTTCTTCAAGCCCTCGGCGAAGCGCTAACACACGCGCTCTCGCTGCCCTTCCCCGGCCCGGTGGTCGGCATGCTGTTGCTGCTGCCCGCCCTGCAATGGGCGCCAGTGCGCGAGCCGGTGAACGCCGCGGCCGAGTTGCTGCTGGCGCATTTGTCCTTGCTGTTCGTGCCGGTCGGTGTGGGCGTGATCACGCACCTGGCGCTGCTTTCGCAGTACGGGCTGAAGCTGCTGCTGGTGATCGTGCTGTCGACCTGGGCGGGCATGGCGGTGACGGCGCTGGTGTTGCGCGGCCTGCTGCGCAAGGCGCCCGTGGAGGCAGAACCCCATGGCTGACTTCGTGCAACTGTGGGTGTACCTGTCGTCAACGCCGCTGTTCGGCCTGACGGCCACGCTGCTCACCTACGTCACCGCGCAGGCCTTCTACGAGCGCATGCAGCGCGCGCCATGGGCCAACCCGGTGTTGTGGTCGGTGCTGTGCATCGGCGCCGTGCTGCTGGCCACGCGCACGCCCTACCCGACCTACTTTGCCGGCGCGCAATTCGTGCACGTGTTGCTGGGGCCTGCGGTAGTGGCGCTGGCCTGGCCGCTGTGGGTGCGGCGCGCCGAGGTGCGGCAACGTGGGGTGGCGCTGGTGCTGGCGGCGCCTGCCGGTGGCATCGCGGCAGCGGTTTGTGCGGTCGCCCTGGGCTGGGCGCTGGGGCTGCCCGACGAGGTGTTGCGCTCGCTGGCGCCCAAGTCAGTCACCGCGCCAGTAGCCATGGGCATTGCCGAGCGCATTGGCGGCGTGCCAGCGCTGTCGGCCGTGTTCGCGGTGCTCACGGGCATGGTGGGCGCGCTCTCGGCCAAGTATCTGTTCGACCTGCTGCGCATCGACGTGTGGGCGGTGCGCGGCTTTGCGCTCGGCACGGCGGCCCATGGCCTCGGCGCTGCACGGGCCATGCAGGTGGATGCGGACGCGGGTGCCTACGCGGGCATGGCGCTGGGGCTGCAGGTGCTGCTGGCTTCGTTGCTGATGCCGCTCGCGTTTCGGTGGCTGGGCTGAGGCGCATGGATTGCACCGTGCGCCCGATGCGCCGAGACGAGCTCGATCTCGCGATCGAGCTCGCCGCGCGTGAAGGCTGGAACCCCGGCCTGCACGACGCTGCTCCGTTCCATGCGGCGGACCCCGGCGGCTTCTTGCTCGCCGAGCACCAGGGTCAGATGCTGGGCTGCATCGCCGCGGTGTCTTACGGCGACACCTTCGGCTTCATCGGCCTGTACATCGTGCAGCCGGCTTGGCGTGGGCAGGGCGTCGGCCTGCGGCTGTGGAATGCTGGCATGGCAAGGCTGGCGGGCCGCGTGGTCGGGCTCGATGGCGTGCCGGCGCAGCAAGACAACTACCGCCGCAGCGGCTTCGCACTGGCCTGGCAGAACAGCCGCTTCGCCGGCCTCGCCAAGCGGCCGACAGGCCCCACACCGGCGCAGATCGTGCCGCTGTCCACGGTGGGCTTCGCGCTGCTGTGTGCCGACGACCATCGCGTCTTTCCGGCACCGCGCGAGGCCTTTCTGCGCAGCTGGATCGCGATGCCCGGTGCCACCGGCCTGGCCTGGATGGCGCAGGGCCGCCTGGCCGGCTGGGGCGTGATCCGGTCTTGCCGCGAAGGCCACAAGATCGGCCCGCTGGTGGCCGACACGCCGCAGATTGCGCACGCGCTGTACGAGGCCTTGTGCGCGCGAGTGCCCGAGGGCGACACCGTCTACCTCGACGTGCCGCTGCCGAACGCGGATGCCGTGACCTTGGCCCACGCACAAAGCCTGCACAGCGTGTTCAACACCGCGCGCATGTATGCGAGCGGCGCGCCACCCGCATGCGAGCTGCAGCGCGTCTACGGCATCACCAGCTTCGAGCTGGGCTGAGGCCACCACGAACACGGTGGTCGAATGCGGGAAATTTTTCGTCAAAGCCAACGTGATCGGATGCAGCGTGTGAACATCGCGGCGCGACAAGAACAATGGAGACGACATGCAGACCCATTCCGCACCGCGCCTGGTGCATGTGTTGTGCTGGCTCGGTGCGCCGGCCGCCGTGCTCGCCCAGGCAACTGACACGACTCAAGTCGCTCCGACAGCCACGCTGCCGCCGGTGGTGGTGACCGCCACGCGCACCGAGACACCGGCCTTCGATGTGCCTGCAGCGATCAGCCGCGTGGATGGCGAGGACGTGCGCAACGGGCGCGCGCAGGTCAACATCTCAGAAAGCCTGGGCTCGGTGCCCGGCCTGCTGGCGCGCGACCGGCAGAACTACGCGCAGGACGTGCAGATCTCGGTGCGCGGCTTCGGCGCGCGCTCGACCTTCGGCATCCGCGGCGTGCGGCTGTATGTCGACGGCATCCCGGCCACGCTACCGGACGGGCAGGGCCAGATCTCCAACGTGGAGCTGGGCTCGGTCGGCCGCATCGAAGTGCTGCGCGGGCCGTTCTCGGCGCTGTACGGCAACTCGTCGGGCGGCGTGATCCAGGTCTTCACCGAAGACGGCCAGGGCGCAGCGCGCCTCGGCTTCGAGGTGGCCGGCGGCAGCGACGGCTTGCTGCGCATCGCGACGCAAGCGAGCGGCTCGGAAGGCAGCTTCGCCTACCGCGTGGGCGCCAGCCGCTTCGAGACCGACGGCTACCGCGACCACAGCGAGACCCAGCGCAACCTGGGCAACGTGAAGCTGAGTTTCAAGCCCGATGACGAGGGCAAGCTGACGTTGGTGGTGAACAGCATGTCGCTGCCCGAGGCGCAGGACCCGCTGGGCCTCACGCGCCAGGTGTACGAAACCAACCCGCGCGGCGTGGACGCGTCGGCGACCACCTTCAACACACGCAAGACCGTCGACCAGACGCAGGGCGGCCTGACCTACGAGCGCCGCATCGATGCTGGCAACTCGCTGCAGGTGATGACCTACAAAGGCCGGCGTGGCACGGTGCAGTTCCAGTCCATTCCAGCCGCGACCCAGGGCAGCCCGTTGCACCCCGGTGGCGTCATCTCGCTAGCCCGCGAGTACGAAGGCGCCGACATGCGCTGGACCTGGAAGGCGCAGAACCTGGGCACGCCGCTCAGCGTGGTGGCCGGCCTCACCGGCGACTGGTTGCACGAGCGCCGCCAGGGCTACCAGAACTTCACCGGCACCACGCTCGGCGTGCAGGGTGCGTTGCGCCGCAACGAAGCCAACGATGTGACGAGCTTCGACCAGTACGTACAAGCGAACTGGCAGCCCGCGCCGCAGTGGACGCTGAACGCCGGCCTTCGACACAGCAAGGTGCGCTTCAAGTCGACCGACGACTACATCGTCGGCACCAATCCCGACGACAGCGGTGGCGCTGACTACCGCGCCACGCTGCCGGTGCTGGGCGTGCTGTATGCGGTGAACGAGAGCGTGCATGTCTACGCCACCGCCGGCCGCGGCTTCGAGACGCCCACGCTAAACGAACTGGCCTACCGGCCCAACGGTGGCACCGGGCTCAATTTCACGCTGCAGCCGGCACGCAGCAAGAGCATCGAGGCCGGCGTGAAGACCCGGCTTGCGAACTATGGCGAGGCCTCGATCGCAGTGTTCGAGACGCACACCGAGAACGAGATCGTCACGCTGACGAACACCAGCGGCCGCTCGACCTTCCAGAACGCTGGCGCCACACGGCGCAACGGGCTCGAACTGGGCTGGTCGGCACAGTGGCAAGACTGGCAGCCGCAGCTCGCCGCCACGCTGCTGAACGCCCGCTACAAGGACGCGTTCGTCACCTGCACCGCGGCACCCTGCGCCGTGCCCAACCAGACGGTGGCCGCGGACAACCGCATCCCCGGTGTCGCGCGCAGCTCGCTTTTTGCCGCGCTCAACTACGCGCCGGCACAAGGCCTGCGTGGCGGGTTGGAAGTGCGGCGCATCGGCGCGGTCTATGTCAACGACCTCAACACCGACGCGGCCGAGGCCTACGTGGTGGCATCTGCGCAGGTGGGCTACCGCATCACACTCGGCTCTTGGGATCTCGGCGGCTTTGCGCGTGTCGACAACCTGTTCGACCGCGCCTATGCCGGCTCGGTGATCGTCAACGAAGGCAACAGCCGCTTCTTCGAGCCCGCACCGGGCCGCACGTGGTTGGCCGGCATATCGGCGGGCTACCGGTTCTGATGTGCCTGCAGCTCAGCGGCCCGCCGCCTGCCACATCACGCCGTCTTCGGTGAGCATCGCGTCAAGCGGCACGTCGTCGGCCTGCGCACGCAGCATCGGCAGGAAGCCATGCGAATACCCCACGCCGATGGTGATCGGCCGCGGGTTCAGCTCGGACAGCGTGCGGTCGTAGAAGCCGCCGCCATAACCGAGCCGCACACCGCCCGGGCCGTAGCCGACGCAGGGCACGATCAGCAAGGCGGGTTTGAATTCGTCGGTGTCCTTGGGCTTGGGGATGTCGTGCGCATCGAGCTCCATCGGGCAGCCGGGGAACCACACGTGGAAGCGCAGCTCGCCGGTTTCCTTGTCGGTCTTGGGCAGGCCGATGCGGCGCGGCGAGCCTTCGGGGCCGCCTTCGCTCCAGCGGTAGAGCGCGGGCAGCGGGTCGAACTCGCCCTTGATCGGCCAGTAGGCGCCGACGCTCGACTCGCGCCGGCTCACCAGCCACGCACGCATCACGCTCTGCAGTTGCACCGCGCGCTCCAGGCGGTCGGGCAGGGCCTGTCGTGCAGCAATGAGTTTCTCGCGCAGGGCGCGGCGTTCTTCGGGGGTCATGCAGGTCTCCAGGTGAGCCCGCAGATTGTGCAGGAGCCGGCCCGCTCCGCTGTCGACTCGTGCCCATATTCCACTGTCAGATCGCTCATGCGGAACGCGAAGTTCTCCTCACGCGCAACGCGCCGTGCCCCTCAAGCAACGCCCGCGGATCCGGCTCCGCCGGTCCGCCGGGTGGCGCCCCCTGGGGGCAGGAGCGAAGCGACTGGGGGGCCTAAAAACGGCTGCACGCCATCGCGCCCGGCGGCCTTGGCCTGGTACAGCGCCTGGTCGGCCTGCGATGCGGCAATCTCCCAGTCGCCATAGCTGTTGAAGCCGGCCGACACGCCCACGCTCACGGTGCAGAAGACGCGGCGCTTGCCATCGGCGGCCGGCACCTGCAAGCGGCCCACGCTGCCGCGCAGGCGCTGTGCCAACGGCAGCGCCACCTCGTGCTGTGCACCCACGCAGCCGATCAGGAACTCTTCGCCGCCGATGCGTGCCACGAAGTCGCCGCCGCGCAGTTGCAGCCGCAGCGCGTTGGCCACGGCCTTGAGCGTGGCGTCGCCGGTGGCGTGGCCGAGCGTGTCGTTGATGCGCTTGAAATGGTCGATGTCGACCAGCAGCAGCGTCAGCGGCGGCGCGTCACGCCTCGCGAAGTGCTGCTTCAGCGCTTGGTCAAGGCCGTTGCGGTTGTAGACGCCGGTCAAGGCATCGCGCGTGGCAAGCTCGGCCAGTTGGCCGTTGAGCCGCAGGAAGAGCAGCCACAGCAGCGTCATCGCGACCAGCAGCGCGGTGAGCGAGGCATAGATGTAGAAGACCTTCGCGAACGTGCCGTGGAAGGCGACGTCCATGCCGTGCGTGCCGATGCTGTACGAGCGCAGCAGCGTCAGCATGCTCAGGCCGCCGATCAGCGTGGCCAGCAGGCGCAGCGGCGCATGCAGCGGCTGCGCCTGGCGGCGCAGTTCGGAGGCGAGCGAGCAGGTCATCACCGCATACATGGAACCGGTGGCGAGGTTGATGCCGACGTGGCGCCACAGCGCACCGCCCACCAGCGAGGCCGCCGCCTGGGCCGAGAAGATCACGGCCCACAGCAGCAAGCGGCTGCGCATGGGGCCGGGCGAGCGGCCGGTGAATTCGCGCACGCCGTCGCTGAACAGCAGCACGGCCAGCAGCATCACGCCATCGGACGCGACACCCAGCTCGCTGACGGTTTCGAGCCCGGCCGCCAGGCGAACCAGGTAGCCCGCCCCGAACATGACGGTCGCCAGCGCCCAGCGGCCCAGGCCCGGCGCGTCCGGCATCATGCGGCGGACGAGGAACATCAGCCCACCGCTCACGACGAGGTGGATGGCGAGCATGACGATGACGGAAAACGGGTCCATGGCGGGCGAGCACGGGGGGCAACTCCGATTGTCGCGTGCTGTGATGGCACCCCGCCTTGTACTGCCTGCGGTCGTGAAGAACGACCGTTTTACAGACGCTGGCAAACCGCACGAGCGCCCGCCTCAGGGCTGAGAGTTTGACTCCGTTCGCACTGGCTTCGACAGGCTCAGCCCGAACGGTAGGGGGCTCTCAGCCGATGCGTGCCTCTGTCGCGGTGTCGAACACGTGCAGGTCGCGCGCTTCCCAGCCCACGAACACGTTGTCGCCGACGCGCTGCGTGACATGGCCGCCGGTGCGCAGCACGAGCTTGCCCATGGGCGTCTCGACGAAAGCGTAGGTGTCGGGGCCGGTGGGTTCGAGCAGGACCAGGCGCCCCGGCACGCCGCTGTCGACGAGGTGCACGGCCTCGGGCCGCAAGCCGACCACGCAGTTGGCGACCGGCCGCTGCTGCAGGGCTTGCTGCTGGGCCGCCGTGAGTGCGATGGCCTGGCCCTTCACGCGGAGTGCAGTCTCGCCGGGCTTGATGGCATCGGCTTCCATCATGTTCATCGCCGGCGAGCCGATGAACTCGGCCACGAAGCGGGTGGCCGGGCGGCTGTAGATGTCGTCGGGCGTGCCGAACTGCTGCACCACGCCGTCGCGCATCACCGCGATGCGGTCACCGAGCGTCATGGCCTCGACCTGGTCGTGCGTGACGTAGACGGTGGTGGTGTGGGTGCGCTGATGCAGCAGCTTGATCTCGGCGCGCATCTCGACGCGCAGCTTGGCGTCGAGGTTGGAGAGCGGCTCGTCGAACAAGAAGAGTTTGGGGTTGCGCGCCAGCGCTCGGCCCATGGCGACGCGCTGTCGCTGGCCGCCGGAGAGGTTGGCGGGCTTGCGGTCGAGCAGGTGCTCGATCTGCAGCATCTTGGCCACGCGCTGCACCGAGGCGTCGCGCTCGGCCTTGGGCACCTTGCGCATCTCGAGCGCGAAGCTGATGTTCTGCGCCACGTTCATGTTGGGGTACAGCGCGTAGCTCTGGAACACCATCGCGATGTCGCGGTCCTTCGGCAGCTCGTGCGTCACGTCGCGCTCGCCGATGTGGATGCTGCCGGCGGTGGGAACGTCCAGGCCGGCGATCATCGACAGCAGCGTCGACTTGCCGCAGCCCGAAGGCCCGACCAGGATCAGGAACTCGCCTTCATCGATCTCGATGTCGATGCCCTTGAGGATGTCGACCGCGCCGAAGCTCTTGCGGACATTGCGGATGGATAGTGCGCCCATTGTTTTTCTCTCTCTTCACTCAGCAGATCACCGTTCGCACTGCGCCTGTCGAAGTGCAGCGCACGGCTTCGACAGGCTCAGCCCGAACGGCCGTGTGGTGCCACCAGGTGGTGGTGTTCATCCCTTGACCGCACCGGCCGTGAGGCCTCGCACGAAGTGTTTTCCCGCGAGCACGTAGATCGCGAGCGTCGGCAGCGCGGCGATCATCGCGGCGGCCATGTCGACGTTGTATTCCTTGACCGAACTCGATGTGTTGGCCATGTTGTTCAGGCCCACGGTGATGGGCTTGGCGTCACCGGCCGAGAACACCACGCCGAACAGGAAGTCGTTCCAGATCTGCGTGAACTGCCAGATCAGCGTGACCACCATGATCGGCGCCGACAGCGGCAGCACGATGCGCCAGAAGATGAGCCAGAAGCCCGCGCCGTCGAGCATGGCCGCGCGCACCAGTTCGTCGGGCAGGCTCACGTAGTAGTTGCGAAAGAAGAGCGTGGTGGTGGCCAGGCCGACGAGCACGTGCACGATCACCAGGCCCCAGATCGAATCGGCCAGCTGGAACCAGCCCAGCACCTGCGACATCGGCAGCAGCACGACTTGCAGCGGCATGAAGGCGCCGAACAGCATCATCCCGAACATCAGCTCGCTGCCCTTGAAGCGCCACTTGGCGAACACGTAGCCGTTGATGGCGCCGAGCGCGGTGGAGATGAGCACGGCCGGCACGACCATCAGCGT
>Ga0307515_10016620_pt1 | contig 13457 bp, 13 predicted proteins | sample 17_EM_MG_FD_194513 | JGI IMG/M metagenome (GOLD analysis project Ga0307515, IMG submission 194513) | Populus trichocarpa ectomycorrhiza microbial communities from riparian zone in the Pacific Northwest, United States - 17_EM | ecosystem: Host-associated > Plants > Roots > Unclassified | place...
CTTCCAAAACAGGGACCCTTACAAATCTCCATAGAAAGCCAGCTTGGAGGTTCGGCTGCTACAAACCTTAAAATGATATTTTTTTAACTTTTTTTTAAAATTAACCTTTGTTTTGATTATATTTTTATCAGATGAATCGGATTGTAGGTTGATTTGCTGAGTCTCTCAAATTTAACCAGTGTCGACTCCTATCTAGTTATTTCAAATCCAAATTTGGTCAAACCCCAAGTCAACTAAGAAGATATTTGAAAATATGATAGTAATTGCTTTTCAAAGTGTTTTTCGCTTGGAAATATATCAAAATAATATATATTTTTTATTTTTTAAATATTTAAAAATGTGATAGTGATTGCTTTTCAAAGTACTTTTCACTTGGAAATATATCAAAATAATATATATTTTTTATTTTTTAAAAATTATTTTTAACATCAACACATTAAAATGATATAAAGATACCAAAAAATATTAAATTAAAGCAAAAAAATAAAAAATAATTTTTTTCAAAAATACTTTATAAACACTCAAACAAACATTACCTAAGTCTTCCCAGCTAAGTTTAATGACACTGAGAATATACTATGCAAGTGTTCCTGTAGAAACTAAAGGTTGCATATATAATTTCTTATAATTTTATAATTTCTTATTACATGGTTGCATATATAAGGGACCCAACCTCCAAGCCCTCCTATCTTCATTTTTATTAACTCATTCTCCTTTGTTTATAGCTCTTGTAGGGTCAAGCTGAACTGAACTCTGAACCAAGCTCAGTCCCAAAAAAACAGAGAAACTTCCCCCACACTTCCTCTCCTCTCAAAAACAAACCTCCCCTCTCTGCCTTTCATTATCCAACAATATGGATAGCCCACAAAGAATATCCATTAAAGAACCTCAAGTTATCCTCTCTCCATGCAGCAGTAGAAGAAGGAGAGTAAGCAGTGATTCAAACTCACCACCCGAATTCGAGTTCTAGATGGTCCAAAACCCATCTTTCCCTCAAACAAATCTTGTTACAGCTAACCATCTAGGTGGTGGCCCAGTGGTAAGAGTTTGGGACTAAGATGTTTGCTCCCTCTGTGGTCTCAGGTTCGAGCCCTGTGGTTGCTCATATGATGGCCACTGGAGGCTTATATAGTCGTTAACTTTAGGGCCCGTGGGATTAGTTGAGGTGCGCGTAAACTGACCCGGACACCCACGTTAAACTAAAAAAAAATCATCTTGTTACAGCTGATGAACTCTTTATTGATGGTGTCCTCCTCCCTCTCTAGCTCCTCCACCACCCCAACAACAACAACAACAACAACCACCCGCCTGATCCTGATCCTGACTCAACCGAACCCGAACCTCCCAGCTCCTAACTTGACCCTGGACCCGAAATCTCGCCAGCAAGCATAGGTTTGGGCCATTACATGATGGGTGGCTTTCTACCTGGTCTCAAAATGGTCTGTTGATGTCCCAGTGATCACCCTCGTGAAGGCAATATAGGGGCTCAGTAGGTAATGGGATGACATATGCACCAATCATTACCAGTCTAAGCTCTCAGCGAAGAGTTGAGTTTTACACAAACTTAAACCTTGACTAAAAGTCGTAAGGTAAGTTGTTAGTCCCCCACCTAACCTAAAGTTTTTTTTTCCAGTATAATTCCCCTTAAATGTAAATGATGCATGGAATAATTTTATACAATGCATGAACAAATACGTACAAAATTAAAGCGTATGAGAAACTGAGGAAATGCATATTAACAATAACACCCAAACCAAACATTAAAATATAATTATCAGACAAAAACAAAGCTTAGTCCACAAGGTCCCCAGTGGAGTCGCCATTCTGTCACACGTGTGCGGCGTCACGACGATCATCCTCCACATTCAATGTGTGTGTATCTGGCAAATATGGGGAGACAAGGAGTTCTTGTCTTTTTATCATTGAAAAAAAAAAATGGGAGTCGCCACCTAGTATTCTGGTCACTAGGAACTCTAACTGGTCTCAGAGATCGGGTACGGAAACTGGTTGCGTAAAGGAAAGGTATTAGAACCCCAAATACGCCCTACCTAAGGTAAGCTGCATTGTTTTATTTGTCTGATCAAAATCTAAGATTTGGTCTTGTTTTCTAATTGTTGGTCCTATCTGTCTAAGATTCAAGAAAAGCCCTCCTCAATAAGGAGGTTCTTATCTAAATGAGGTAAAACCTAACCGTTCTAGCGTCAAATAAAAAAAACTACCTTTTTAATATCAGGAGTACGTTTTATGTATAAATTCGTAATCCCGGATATTAACAGAAAACAAAATAATTTTTTTGGATTTTTTTGAAATATTGGTCAAATTCTCATGACTTTAATAAACTGGTTATTAAAGCCAAAATGCATGCTAAAACAAATTTTTTTTTTGAAGTTTTCTTTGTTGTATGAAAATAGAATATGAGTTTTTTAGCTTTGAGAGATTTGGCCGTATGCATGAAAACAAAAACATGTTTTTTTAATGTTTTGACGAAAACTGGGTATTATAATACCGGATGTGTATTTTTACATCGTAAAAATACAAACCAATATTAAGCAAAATTTAGTAGAAAAATACGTGGAAGAATCATGGATTTTCAAAAATATATTTTTTTTTGAAAAAGTTTTTTGGAGCGGGCCGGACCCGGCCCGCTCATTTTGGGCTGGGCCAGACAAGTCTGGCCCAATGAACAATGGAGCACTCTCCACTGTTCACGCAGAACAGTGGAGATGGTGCAGCGAAGAAGAAGAAGAAGGAAAAGGGGCGGACCTGCGGTGGCTTCGAGGCTGTGCTGCTGGTGGTTGCTGACCGGAGAACGACTTGGACGGTGGTTGGCCTTTCTTCTTCTTCTCTGCGTTTTTTTCTTCTGCTATGTTCTCCTCTGTTTCTATTTTTTCAGTGTTTCTTCTTCTGTTTCTCACGGTGCAGGTCTGTTATCAATGACGGGGAGGATGGTGGCAGCTGGCGGTGGCTCTAGGGTGGCGCTGGTGGCAGCTATGCGGACAGAAGCCAGTGGTTCTTCCTCTTTTCTCTCCTTCTTTGTTTTTACTTCCAAGACTTGGTAATGGCGTTGGTGGTGCTGCTGCTGTTCTTCTTGTCCGTGTGTGTTGCCTCTGTCAACAACGTCCTCCTCTCTCTGTCGTGGCTGTGCTGCTGACAGCTCACGGTGCTGGTGACGATAGGGGAACTGGGGGAGCTGCTTGCCTGGTAGTTCTCCTTCTCTTCTCAGCGTTGTCCTCTATTTCTGGCCTTCTCTGTTTCTCTTATCTGTCTTCAAAATCTTCTTCCCCACCCCCGATTTGTTTTCCTTCTCTATTCGGTTTCGTTTCTTCCCTCTCTGTCACTGCCCTTCTCTCTTTCTCTAAAATTTTGCCCCCCTAAAAGCTGTCGTTGGTTTCCCCCTCCTGTTATGTTCTTTCTTGCTTGTATTTATAGGCAGTCGGGGGAGAGGTTCGCCATACCCTGTTCAAGTGCAGGGCATGGGTCTCCGTCTCATTTTTCTTCCATAATGCTTGCAGGGTATGGTTGCGTGGGTATGGGTCATGCAGGTTTTTTGGGCAAGTGGGGTGGAGAGAGAGAGCAAGAGAATATTGGGAAACAAAGATTTAAAATCTTCTTCTTCCCTGCCTCTGCATGCGCAGGGAAGAAGGAGAACAGTGCTAAAACGACATTGTTTCGGGTTGTTTTCTTCTTCTTTTTTTTTGAAGAGAATGAAAACAAATTTGGGAGTGACCCAAAAATGGGTTATGACAATTTTATTCAAATGCTATAATATTTTGAACTTATTTGCAATTTGTTTTTAAAAATGGTTAATGCCGGTCCCTAAAATTAGGAGATACATTAAAAAATGACATTAGTCTCTAAAAATAGAAGACTCATATGAAATGTTGACGATTAACCCTAAAAAGGAGAGTTACGTTTGAGTTGCAAAAAGAAACAATAGACATAATCCATGTTTTGTTTTTAAACTTTTGACATCGGTCATTTTTTGTAAAAAAGAGACGTCGACAAACAATGTACATTCCTAAAAAGAAAGATTATGTTGGTATTGCTAAAAAATAAGCATAACTATACTTGAGAATTAAGCTTTGGACTCGCGCACCATGACGAGATAAAACGGGTGTTGGACCCGCGTCGTTATTTTTTTATATATTTATTTCGGGTATTTTACAAAATACAAAGAAAATTTTACAAATACTTGTATAAAAAATAAATAAAATACCACTACAAATCCCTAAAATTACCTAAGTGCCACTGTTAGGTAAAAGACTGAAATACCCTTGAACTTCTCAGAAAATTACAAAAATACCCCTGGTGGCGCATGGCACACGCGCGACCACTGTTGGAGGGGTGAAATTCTTCAGCGAGATTCCGAGCCAAAAAGGGTAGATTCTGGTAGATCTGGGGGAGAGTATTCTGATGACCGTGGTTTTGATGGTCGTTGATGGCTAATGAGAGAGAATCAACAGTTTGAAACTTCGGGTGGCTAAAGAAGTCGCGGCCTTTTCCGATAAGATAATCTGTCAAAGGCAACTAAGAACGCTTGGGGTTTGCTCGCGAGGAGGAGAGGAACCTTTCTATGGTGTGCCAGCGTCTTACGGTGGCCGAAGTTGGGAGTTCCGTGTAGAGAGAGGGAATCGCCGGCAAGAGGAGAGAGAATTTCTGAGATATACTATGATGCGGATGCGCGCATGGTAAGTCAGTGAACCTAAAACTTGGGAACCGCTAATTACTGATGAACTGATCCTTCAGCTGCAGTTGGCTTGATCTCAAAGTTGATCGGACGGTTCTAATGGACTGATCTTTGTTGTAGTGTGGTGATATGTACCAGTAGCTTGGTACATTGTGTTGCGTGGCACAACAAGATCAAAGAGCATATTATTTTAAAAGCTGAGATAGATTTGGGTTTTAATATAGTGTGATAAGTCCTATTAGATTCTATCAAATCAAGGTTCCAAAACTAAATACTATTAAATCTAATGGTGAGAATATTTTTGATATTTTTTCAATTGTTTTGAAAAGAAATCAATATCTTACTCGAGCGAAGGAAAAAGTCAAAAACTAAAAAACCATTAATAGCATTCGCATCACTTTCTCTCTTTTTTCTCTCCTTTTTCTATAGCCAATTAGCCATTCACTATGGGACATAGGGCATTTATAACCGGAAGACACGGCTCTGTCCGAAGAAAAAAATTTCACCTGCCTCAACTGCACCAACGACTATAATAAGTATTTATGCATTATTGATTTGTTATATATATATATAACAAATGACGGGTTTGACCCGAAACGACTTGAAACTCAATTTTCACCCCGGTCAACATGGTTTGACCTGTATTGACCTAGTTGACTCGGTTTTGACTGAAAATGACGGGTTTGACTCGATGGGCTCATTTTTCATGGAAAAGGGTGGTTTACCTGAGAAAAATATTTTTTTGAATTTTAAGTTTTTTCTTTTTTTTGGATTTTTATGAATAATAATAAAAATAAAATAACATTTGAAGAAAATTTTGAGAATCCAAAATTAAGTTATTACAAGTGCTTGCTCGAGAATATTCCTCTCGCTAAACATTTTCTAGCCATACCCTTGAAGATCTCTAAATCTTTTTCAAATGTTGCCAGGTCTAAGCCATCGAGTCCAACATTCCAAGAATATTAATCCACATGTAATGCTACCTTACAAGCTTCCATTTTTCGCCCATTAAAATGTGATGCCTTGCAATTTACTATTATTTTTTTTACCTTGTACATGATTTGTTGGTGGACTCTATATATAAACGTTAGAATGCCTTGGAAAGTTGTCTTCTTATTAACTCAATGAGGATATATATACAACCATAAAGAATGAACAAGAACACAGGATAAGCTTTCCTAACAACCTGATAACAGAAGATTAATTCAAATTCAAAACACTAAAGTCCTAATAGCATCAGTATTCCTAAAGACCAGCATAGAGTCCTAACTATACAGCATCAGTATTCCTGAAAACCAGCACTGTGAACGTTGCTGGCTGACATCCCTCCTCAAGATGGACGACCTTGAGTAAGTCCAATCTTGTCCTTGAGTAACTCAAACCGATAACGGGGAAGAGATTTTGTCAATGCATCAACGAGTTGATCATCAGAGGGGACATGACAAACACGAAGAACTCCAGACTTAACTCTTTCGCGAATAAAATGGAAATCAATGGACACATGTTTCATCCTTGAATGAAAAATTAGATTTGAACATAGTTGTGTTGCACCAATATTATCGCAATAAATCACAAGAACTTGATTAACCGAATATTGAAGTTCATTCAATAATGAACATACCCAACTGATTTCTGAGGCTGTGTCAGCCACAGAGCGATATTCAGCCTCCGTTGATGATCGAGCAATGGTTTGTTGTTTCTTGGATGACCATGAGACAGGATTCCGACCAAGGTATAGAATGTAGGGACTGATGGAGGAGAAGTCATCCTTGTTTCCCCCCCCAATCTGCATCTGAAAAAGCATACAAGTGTGCAGGTGATTGATGATACAGAAAAAGGCCTACGTTACTGGTGCCTGAGAGATAACGCAGTAGTCGTTTGACAAGTTTCCAATGTTCTTCAGTCAGTTTGTGCATGAACTGTGACAACTTGATCACAGCAAAAGATAAATCCGGTTGAGTAAGTGACATATATTGAAGACTTCCAACAGTGGCATGATATGCAGATGGATCAAGGAGTAACTCACCCATTGCAAGAGTGGGAGGAGGACCTGATGGTAGTGGAGTAGCCACAGGCCGTGAGTTGCTCATGTTGGTATGATGCAAGAGATCCTGAATATATCTGTGCTGAGAAAGCACCAACCCGTGAAGATGGGATTGAATTTCCACACCAAGGAAATAAGTTAGAGACCCTAGATCCTTTAGTGAGAACCGCTTGGCTAAGTTTTGAACAAGGAGGTCGACTACATGCTCATCATCACCGATGATGATAATGTCATCCACATATACCAATAAATATAGAAGATGTCCATGATGTTTAAGAATGAACAAGGACATATCATTCACTAAATCTGTGAAGCCGTTATCAATCAGAAAGGAGGGGAGTTCATGGTACCATGCACGTGGTGTTTGCTTTAGCCCATAAATGGCTTTACGCAATTTGCAGATGAAATGTGGTCGTTCTTTGCCTACAAAGGCAGGCGGCTGAACCATGTATACGTCTTCCTGCAGATGTCTTTGAAGAAAAGTATTGTTGACATCCAATTGTCACAGCCTCCACCCATTACTTATTGCAATGGACAGAACAAGACGAACTGTGGTTGGCTTGACAACCAAACTAAAGGTTTCGATATAGTCAAGCCCCGGTCGCTGGTGAAAGCCTTTGGCCACCAAGCGTGCTTTATAGCGAGAAACACTGCCATCAGAATTGTGCTTTACCCTGAAAATCCATTTATAACGTACTAAGTTAGAGGCACATTGAGGAGAAACCAAATCCCAGGTTTCATTTTGGATGAGAGCTTTAAACTCATCCTGCATGGCATGATGCCATTTTTCTTCCTTTAAAGCATTGGTCACAGATGTGGGCTCCTGAATATCAGTTGAGGGAAGATGTGTATGGAAGGTAGTTTGCGAATAGGTTTGTAAATATTATTTTTTGATCTGGTGGTCATGAAATGAGAAGGTGCAGCAGGGGGAGGATGAATGATCATGGGGGATGGTGAGGTGGGCAGAACAGAGGAAGGTTGTGTGGGTTGCATGGTGGGAGAGCTGTTGTTGGCTGTTGTAATGGAGCTGTTGTAATGGAGCTGCTGATAGGGTATGCTACAGAAGGTGGAATTACAGGTGGCATGAACGGGGGAGGCACAAGCGCAGGTGTTACTATAGAAAGAATATAAGGTGTCCATATTTGTAGAGAGGAAGAGTCTGATACAGACTATAATTGTAGTAAACTAGGATATGGAAAAGTGAACTCAACAAACTGAACATGACGGGAAGAAAACAATTTGGAGGATTGGGGATCAAAACAGTTGTAAGCACTTTGAGTTTTGGAGTATCCAAGAAATATGCACGGTTTGGACCGAACATCTAGTTTATGAGCCAAATATGGACGTAGCCATGGATAACACAAGCACCCGAAAATGCAAAGTTTAGCATAATTAGGAGATTTTTTTAAAGATAAGTTCAAATGGAGAAAAATATTTTAATGAAGGTGAAGGCATCCGATTAATTAAATAAATGGCAGTGAAAAACGCAAATGACCAAAAATTTTGAGGTAATGAGGTATGAGTGAGAAGTGAAATACCAGTTTCCACTATGTGTCGGTGTTTGCGTTCAGAGATACCATTATGTTCAGCTGTGTGTGGTGGGGAAGTACAATGAGATATGTCATGTATTTGAAAAAAAATCTTTGAGAGCTGTAAATTCACCTCCATTATCGGAATAGAAGGTAATGATTTTATGCTTGAAATAATTTTCAACAATGGCTTTAAAACATATGAATGTAGGCTTGACATCAGATTTGTGTTTCAAAGGATAGAACCATGTATAACGTGTAAAATGATCCACAAAAACAATATAATATTTAAAGCCATCAATGGACTACATAGGAACAGTCCATTCATCGGAGAAAATTATTTCAAGAGGAGCATGAGACTCTAAAGTGGAAGCTGAGAATGGAAGTTTGTGACTTTTGTTACATTGACATGCATTGCAGGAAAATTGCTTTGTCATTGAACAAGTGTTTAGCTTATTTTTGGAAAGGATAACATTGAGAATAGGTAACAATGGGTGACCTAATAAAAAATGCCAATTTATTCGACCAAAAAAGGTCTTAGATCGATAGCCATAACGATTAACTGCTGCATTGGCCGTAGGAGAGAACTATAAGGAGGCTTTGTGTGAAGTATTTAGAGAGGCTTCAAACATGAGTAGTTTTTCATGAAGTTCATCAAAGGCAATGGAGGTGTCTCTGGCTTGTACAACACGCACAAGTTCTTTGTATTCATCGCCCAATTCTTCCAAAATTTTATATGTGACATCCTCACCATCAACGGGGGCACCCAACATTGCTTATTCATCAGCCCATGCTTTAACAGAGTGAATGAAATCAGAGATGGAAAGAGAGCCTTTTATGAGGGCTTTGAAGCTGGCCTTGACTTGTTTGATGCGGCCTCATAAGGGGGTGGCATATGTTGGAGAGGGTGGCATATGTTGATGCTAAAATTGTCCAAGCTTGCTGAGATGTAGTAGCACGTACCAGCAATAAATGGAATGATGGAGTGGTGAATAACTCCAATGAGAGCATTTAATATTAGTTGATCTTGATGTATCCATGCATGGTATTCAGGATTAAGAGTGTTTGAGTTGTCAGTGATGAGATATTATGGTGGATAAGGTTTGGTTCCATCAACGAAGCCTTGGAGATCATAACCTATAAAAAGTGTTTGGAATTGCAGCTTCCAGGACCAATAATTGGAGCTGGTGAGCTTGAGAGGAGCCTGTGCCGTGACATTGATGGTCACCAGGTTGGGCAGGCTGGTGTTGTTGGGATCAGTCATGATGAGAAAGATGATGGGAAAAATAATAATTAAAGATGCTCTGATACCATATAAACAATAGAATGCCTTGTAAAGTTGTCTTCTTATTAACTCAACGAGGATATATATATATATATAGCCTTGAAGAATGAACAAGAACACATGATAAGCTTTCCTAACAACATGATAACATAAGATTAATTCAAATTCAAACACTAGAGTCCTAACAACATCAGTATTCCTGAAGACCAACATAGAGTCCTAACTATACAGCATCAGTATTCCTGAAGACCAGCACTGTGAGTGTTGCTGGCTGACACTATAGATGATAACTAGCCCAATCATTATGGATTGCCAACTATATAACTATATATGATTAATAAAAAAAAAGTGCAATATTTTGCAATATTGACTGGTACATGTTTCGATTTCCATTAATACCATGCTGTGTAAGTGCTTTAGTTTTTGAGTTTTATCTTTAGAAGATATGTTGTAGACACTCCTTATTCCTAATTTGTACAATGTAAGCAAAGATTATTCCTAATTATCAGTATTGCCTAAGGGGGAAGTATATGTGTGTAGAGAGGTAAGGGGTTTTGGATAGTCAAATGTGGATATGTTGTAATTATTGAGTGATATGAGGAATAGTTAGGATTTTTGTTGCGGACCATTTTCCTGAAACTCTATCTTCTTCATTCTTTAATTCTTATTCTGATTGAGTTTGGCTGCATTATCCATCATAGAGCATAAAGTTGCATGCTGTGTGAATTTGTTTAAAAGAGCAAAGAATCCATCAAAGGTGGAATGAAATTCAAACCGTACACGTATTATCAAGTCAATAATCTTTTTACTTCTGCTCAACAGTTACTACTAATGGTATTGAATTTTTCTGCGTTTGAGCATGCATATATCTCCGCGATACCACAGCTATGTGCTATGCGTCTGGAATTACATTGGCAGCCTGATACGTGCTGACCCTATTCTGAAGAACAAAAGGGTTGCATATAGTATAGAATATAGTTAAATCAAGATGTAAAGCTAAGCGTGGAACGCGCTGTTGGGATATTGCCATTTATTGGGCAACAACATGTGCAGCCTACCCTAAGAAGAGAGGGTTGCCATTGTCAATGGTAGTTGCACCAACCATTGACAAAATGGTGCAACCCATGTGCTGGCACCATTAATGCAGCCACCATACTTGCCTATAAATAGGCATACGTGAGAGAGCAAAATGAGAGAGTGTAGAGAAGAGAACGTGAGAGAACAAAAGAGAAAGTGAGGGGCTGCCAAGGGCAGGGTGCAGCAGTGTGAGAGCAATGAGAGTAGAGTTTGAGTGAAGTGATCTTCCTCCTCCATGTGTGTTGTGACCCTTTCTCTATCTGTCTCTGATAATATTGACTTCTCCCGTGGATGTAGGCGATTTGTCGAACCATGTTAAATATTGTGTCCTAGTATGCTTAAGCCTTCTATGGGAAAATATCATAACACCACCGGTCCGCGCATGGGGAGCCGGAATCACCAACAATTAGTATCAGAGCACATGGTTTAAAGTGGTGTTTGATTTTTGCTCAAAAAAGAAAGTGGTCAAAATTATGTTTTGCCCATACCACTGTGTAGAGGAGGAAGAGACGAAGCTACTGGTGAAAACGGCATCGAAATCAGAAGTCGGAATCGTCCTCACGCGCCAGCGAGATGGCTGGCCACGCGCACAGACGTGCGCCACGCATCACACGCGTCTTCTTCACCCGGATGGGCTGACCCGACCCGAATGCCAGACGACCCGACCCACGTGCCAGACCCGGATAAGGATGATGTCATCATGACGTAAGCATGACACCAGCATGCACAGTTGGCATGCTATGTCAACGTCTAGTCAGCAGACACGTCATCGTCCAGTCAGTAGACATGTCAGCAAAGTGGGACCCACCTGTCACGTCATCAGCCGCGAGCCTAGCCTAGCCGAGTTGAGCCGAGCTGTGTTGGAGCCGAGCCGCGAGCCGAGGGATACGATTCTGTGTAGCGGAGTCTACGTGCAACCGGATCTGAGATTGAATCTGGGCCGTTCATCAGGCCAGAATTGTTTTTGATCAAATCTTAGCCGTCTAAAATGCGATTTTGACGATTTCAGACTTGTTTCTAGCTAATTTGATCGTTCTACATGCAATGGTACGGTCCGATCGTTGAGATGTGAGACTAAAAGTGGTGATGGTGAATTATTAAGAAAGATTGCCCGATTAGGAGGCATCTGAAAGTCATTATGGTGGTCGATTGTGATGAAGAAGAAGAAGGCTCACATGTTTACCCAATTACATGTGTTGAACTGCTAAGTGGGGAATTTTTTAGTTGCCTTGAAAGAAGGCAAAATTGGGACACTCTGGACACCCGATCATGTGGATAATTAGAGGTGTGGAGTGAAAATTGACGAAGACCAATCTTGACGAATCTAAGCACTGGTAGTCTCGCCAGATATTGAGAAATCATGTATTAAACCAGTATATTCCAGATCACTTGTAAAGGAAAGCCGCAACAAAGCTAGCAAATGGTATATACGAAAAGACAGTACGATGGATAGATATGGCCTAAGAAGTTCTGTCTAGGAGATTGGATTTTAAGCGGGACCAGTGTGACCCCTCCAATCTTTCCTGGGAACTTGCTTAGTGGAAGGATTATCCATACGGTACTATTTTTGTATATATAACAGTTTGTAATGAAACGGTTGAAGACTAGCAGGATGATGGCACAAGGGAACAGTTGGGTTCCGTATGTTTATGGAGTGGTGATTTCTCCAAAGAAGTTAGATTCAGTGACTGTGATTTCTCGAGTGGAGAATTGATGAAGACCCTGATAATAAAAGAGAAATACAGCAAGGGGATAAAGATTGGCACCCTATTTTGACTTGGACATGTGTTGTGACAGGATGAGCTGCTGTCAAACATAAGCAAGGAATAAGGAGAAATCTGGAGAACAGAAATTGCACGAGGGCACACGGAGATTGTGCAGGAGTACCCGTAGGAGGTACTGTAATGAGACAACAGGTGCAAGGAGAAGAAGAGTTCCCAAATGAAGCTCAGAGCAGAGACTATGTAGAAGTTGTACAACAGAAAGTCTTTTGTGCTCTTGATGAAGACAACAGGCGAAGACCTTTCCAATGCATGTAAGGATGGAAAGAGAGCTGTTGTAGAAGCACCTAATTGAGGGGGTGCAAATGCCTGTGATACAAGGCAACCGCCTATAATGAAAGGCGAAGACACTAAAGAGAGTTGGTGTAGGTGGAGCTGTCAAGCAGAAAGGCGCAGAAGTTCTAAACATAGAAATCAAGGTGGAGGATTGCGAGGAGTATACCGCAACTTTCTCTTTCTATGTAATCAGTGGCAGTGATCTCCCATAGTCCACATGGTGGTAGAGAATTTTGGAGCCACTTTGAAACATCTCAACTGAAGGAGGTTGTGACCACCTATGAAAAGTGAAGACATCTTAGATGGAAGGTGTGTGAGGGTCGTGATAGGAGCCCCAGTTCAGACCGCCCATGACAACGGGCGAAGACACCTTAGAGAAGGTGTGAGGGCCATTAGAGGAGCCCCATTTCAGACCGCCGCATGACGACGAGCGGAGACACCTCAGGAGAAGGTGTGTGGGTCATGATATGAGCCCAGTTCAGAACGCCCCAAAGCCAATGTGATGGCTAGATATGAGTGGACAGGTGTATAGCCAACGAAGTGGCTATGATGAGTATGGAGACAAATGCAGGATTGACTTTCATGGATATTGCCCCCATGCTAAAGATTAATGAGCTAGAAGACATTTTCCTTGGACAATAAGTGGGTGACTTGTGGAGCATTAAGATGCGGCTGCTATGAAGGAGCAGAGGGCATGCGCAGGTTCCGGGAACAAGTTGACTCTTGTCAAGGTGGTGAGCTCGGTGAAGGCATTGTAATACTCAGAGTATCAAGACAT
>Ga0307515_10016621_pt1 | contig 13456 bp, 11 predicted proteins | sample 17_EM_MG_FD_194513 | JGI IMG/M metagenome (GOLD analysis project Ga0307515, IMG submission 194513) | Populus trichocarpa ectomycorrhiza microbial communities from riparian zone in the Pacific Northwest, United States - 17_EM | ecosystem: Host-associated > Plants > Roots > Unclassified | place...
TGAATTATTTAAATATCCATTCTGTTATTTAAGTGGACATAAATTAGTTCAGTTTAGCAAGCAAGAAGCAACCAATTTTAAAACGTATGTGCACAACGGAGGATTTGTTTTTGTTGACGATTGCAACCACGACATAGATGGCTTATTTGCCAAATCTTTTGAGGCACAAATGACTAATCTTTTTGGTCATCAGGGCTTAAAGAAAATCCCAAACAGTCACCCCATTTATAGTTCATTTTTTAAGTTTGAAAAAGGTCCGCCGACTACTTCTTTCGAACTAAATGGTTGGGGAGATGATTTGGTACATGATTATTTAAAAGCCGTAACCATTAACAATAGAATTGGTGTTTTATACAGTAACAAAGATTATGGTTGCGAATGGGATTACGATTTTAAGAATAAACGCTTTTTAGCAGAAGATAATACCAAATTTGGGGTGAATATTATTTTGTACGCTATGGGGGTTAATGCAAGTTAGTTTCATCACAAAAGTTTCTTTAAATAATCTACCACCTTTTCATTACTTGGAGATGGGGCAGCTGTAGAGATTAAAAAACCATTTTTATCTAAAACTGCATATCTTGGAAACCCTCCTCTTATACCGAAAAAATCATTGAAGTATTTTTCATCAGTAGCTTCAGCTTTCAGATTAACACCTGTAATCTCATGGGCTTTAATAGCTTTTAACCACAAATCCCTAGTGTCGTAGAAATCTAAATAGAGAAATACAATTTGATCATTTACGAATTTTTCTCTCAACTTTTTCGCACTCGGCATTTCTAGCAAGCAAGCTTTGCACCAGCTACCCCAAAAATCTATATAAACTATCTTACCTTTAAATGATTCAATATTAACAGTTTCTCCATTCGTATTCTTTAAGCTGAAAATTGGCTTTTTAAGTGTTAGTTGATTTTTCTTAAACCAATTTACCTCAATGAGTTTAGTATACTCAGATGTTGGGTACTTTTTTTCATAGCCAGACTTTAAGCTTGTGATCAATTCTGCATCATCAATATATTTGATACAAAATAAAATAAGCTCACCTTCTACAAACTCCAATGTTTTTGGGTTGTTTTTTAATAATGAATCTAAAAATTTAAATTGGGCTTTAATCGTAATTGCCTTATCTGCCGGCATATCAATAAACCTTTGTTTTATTTTAAATTCAGCATAATCGTTAAAGCTTGCTAAGTAACTTTTGGATTTTACTCCATCTGGCAGGACTTGAAAATTTTCCCAAAATTTATAATATTCAGAAGGTAGTTCTGATTCTTTTAATTTGTGTAAAGCAGCGAATTGACTTTTGCTATGCAGCCCAAAATAAACTGTTTCTTGCTTGAAATGCTCAAAAAACAATGCAGACAATTTATTTTTTGCTGAACTCAATAATGATAGCCTAGTTTTTTCTAAACTATCTAACATTTTAACATATTCTAAAGCCTGTGTTCTTTTAAAAGCAAAATAACTAGGCAAAGTATTAGGCTGCATCAATTTGGTTAAATAGAGGATTTCATTTTCTTTGCCGTAATCTTCATTAAATTTTAGCAATCCTTTTTCTTCAAGCACATTAACAAAACCCTTGTCGCCTAACCACAGTTTATAGAGTTGATTTCCAGCAATTAAGATAACTTCCCTTTCTTTATCAAGTTTTAAGTTGGCAGAAAATTGACCTAAACTATCAACTTTACCAGAAGCAAGTAGTATCCCATTATAATCATTAAACACCGTTTGTTCAATAATCACCTTATAGCTAGAATTTTTAGCAGAAAATACCTTAAAGTTCAATACTGTATCAGCAATGCAATAGTTTGTCGCGTAGAATAAAAGAGAAATAGTTAAGACCAAGGCTTTATTAATATTCATAAAAAATGTTGTTATGACCTAAAGTTAAAAAATTCATAGCAATCTACGAAATATTTCGTATTAAATATTTGCATCTTTGTTTGTAATTAGTCTAAATAGTTTGCATCTTTGTTTCCATCAATAAATCGAAACAGATGCAACAAACGGTTACCTTACCAAAAATTAATTTTACCGAAGTATTTAGCACAAAAAATGGTGCTATTTATCAATCAGACAGCGAAAGCTGTTGGTATATTGATTTTGCTGGAAAATTGGCTCGTTTCGATTATCGCAATCTTTTGAAGCTTAAAAAAGCTGTTTATCAAATTGATATTGAAGATTTATTGTTAAACAGCGAAAAATCTGCCGACTTAGAAATCATCTTTATTTGCGCTTGTGATCATTGTTATGTGTTATCGCTTTTGCAGATCATTAAGCTAAAAGATTTATTGCAGGGCACTTTCGCTATGTTAGAGCTTAACCACATCATTTTCGATCGTTTACATCGCATTATCAGCTAATTAACTAGAATTAGAATAGTTCTATATTGTTAATAAATTCTTTGCTGTTAGAACATAGCCCTACTTTTGTTGTTATTAAAGTATCATTAAATTATTTGGGTCATGAAAGATATCATTCGTGTAAAGTGTTTATTATCATCAGATGTAGAAACACTACTTAATCAACAGATCAAAAAAGAAGCACATTCATCGGCCATTTACCTTTCTATGGCTTCATGGTGTAATAGAAATGGTTATGATTTCTCTGCAGATTATTTCTTTAAGCAGGCAGAAGAAGAAAGACAGCATCAATTAAAGTTTTATAAATATGTATTAGATATGGGAGGAACTGCTATTTCTCCAGAAGTGACTAATATCAAGATAGAATATAATTCCTTCCGTGAGGTTTTTGAGGAGGCTTTAGATCAAGAGATCAGCGTAACGCAATCTATTAAAAACATTGCAGCTCGTTGCCACAAAGAGCAAGATTATGTAACATTAGAATTCTTAAACTGGTTCTTTAGAGAGCAAAGAGAAGAAGAATATAAAGCTCGTAGAGCACTAGAATTGTTTGAGGTTATTGGTGAAGAAGGTACTGGTAGATGGCAGATCGACAAACATGTTGGTCAGATCGTTTATTCTAGCGAAGCTTAGCTTAAAATAAACATTAACTTTTAAAAGGTATGCATTTAAACAATGTGTACCTTTTTTTGTTAAATTTAAATTAATCAATTTTTAATTTGGGCGTTTTAACACGCTATCCGCTATATCCCCGATGAAGAATCGGGGGATGCCGCTACTATCGTTAACGCAATTCATCGTATAATCTACTATCATGTCGAAAAAAGACAAAAAGAAAAATAAAGACAAGGACAAAAAAAAGAAAAAGAAGAAAGAATGCTGTGAAAAGTATTTGAAAGGGAAAAGGTGTGATAATTGTCCGAATGGTTAAAAGCTCTGTGGGTAATAAAAAAATGCCAGGGCGTTAAACCTGGCATTTTTTATTTTTGATCAGTTCTTATTTAATTGTTTTCTAGCAAGATCTTCCCACCTATAATATTGAAAAGTTCTATTATCGCTCATGGCCACAAATAAACCATGTTTAAAATCATCATTTAAAGCCTTCGAATAGATTTCAGACCCGTCACTCTGGTTGGTAGAAACTTTTAGAGCGGTAATAAGTTCATGGTCATTCGCATTTTTAACCCCCTCCCTGCTATACACCTTAAATTGGTTTGCACTTTGATCTGAAACTAAAATATAACCAGTAGTAGCAGAAGTTTTATAGATGCTAATCCCTTCATGGTCTTCTGCAAAACCTTGCTGCGCAAAAACTGCTAATTCCTTGTTTCCTTTAGATGGGTCTGCATAGTATTTGCGAACTCCAAACTGTTCATCCGAATAATATACATACCCAAGCTCATTATCTACCGCAATTGCTTCTATTTCTTTTTTACCACTGTAATTACCGAATTTCCTTACTAGGGAAGCTTTTACCTTACCCTGTCCATTATCTTTTAATAGGTATTGCCACAGGTAACCTCCATCATTTGGGCCAATCTTTCTGCCTACAATAGCATAGATATTTCCTGTTGAGTCTGTATACAAGGCTATACCCATTAAGTCGCGAAACATCGTTTCAGTTTCTCCGATAAAGACCTCAATCCCACCACCATCAATGGGTTTCATATCGGGTAGCGTAAAAATCCTGATCTTGTGAGTCATCCTTTCGGTTAGCACCGCAATATCAACCTTCCTGTCACCTAATTTTAATCCGTAGGCTATATCTACATTGTTTGGCCTTTTAATTCCTTTAATCACCTTTTCTCTAATCATCTTCCCTTTAAGATCAAATACATAAAGACCGCCATTCTCGTCCTTATCGGTACCAATTACTAGAGATTTTGCCGGATCTAGTTTGTTAACCCAAATGGCGGGATCGTCTGTATCAAACGCCACAGGCTCAGTTACATATAGTGGTCTAATTATCGTATCTATTTCCTTATTACTGGTCTCTTTTTTACTTGCATTGTTGCATGATGCAAATGTAATTGCTACCAGCACTGCAATAGGCATAAGATATATTTTTATGTTGTTATTCATGTTTATTCGACTAATTATTTGTGAACTGCAAGTGTAGTTTCTGCAATTTTATTATCATCATATTCACCTTTTAGTTTCAACTCTAGGTTTCCGTTTACAAGCTTAAAGCTTCCCTTATAAACAAACTCTTTCTCGTTGCCATTGGCCTGTTCAATGCCCCCAACTACTTCTACGTCTCCAGAAAGTTTGTCGTCATCCAGCTCCTCCAGATCACCCTCAATTTCAATTTCCACATTTTCTACTTTCACTTTGCCACAAGCTGCCACATTCTGTGTTTGTTTAAGCACTACAATAGCTTTAAACTCTCCATATTGAAACTCGATTTTAATTTCTTCAACATCATTTATCTTCAAGCCCTTCACCTTATCATTTACCAATCCAAAAAGCTTAATATAATTATCAAATTGTTGTTGGTTGCTCATGTCCAGTTCATACTCACCATAAATCCCTTCATCATCCAAAACCTCGTATTCAAATTTATTAGTGTTATTTACCACAACTAGATCTCCATTTGGGCTTACCGAAGTTAATTTGATTTCTAGTTTTCGGCTCGAAGTATTAAAGACCTGATCATCAAATAATTTATCGTTTGTTTCAAACTCTATTTCGATTTCCTCAACTCCCTTCGGAAAAGTAACACTTCCCTTACCTGTTGTTTTATCAAAAACAAGCTTTAGGTCTATTCCTTTATCTTCAGAGGTGGTACAATCGTCTATTTCATAGAAAGCCTTGGCATCCACTAAATAACTGGAAAGCGTGGCAAAACCTTTAAAACTACTCACTTCAAAATTAACCGTTACATCTTTTTCAAGTGGAATAATCTTACCACCAAGCTCTTTTCCCGATGGATCGACACGATCTGCTAAAGTAATTTTAAAACTAAATTTGTCTTCATCTTCCAATTCCCCATCACCATCATCTGAAAGTAACAGGATTTGAGGGAAGTCTTGTTCTACTAATGGGCTAACAAGATCATCATTCTTTTTTTCGCAGGCCGACAATAACATCAGCATAAAAAATAAATATCTTAAATTTTTCATTTCTCTTAATTATTATCCTTTATAAATTAAACTTGATTCCAAATCTCGACCAGAAAGAATAAAACTCTCTTTGAATGGTTTGGCTTTGGTTTCCTTGATACACCTCTAAAGGCTGATTGGTGAGATTGAGGAGTTCGGCGAAAAACCTAATACGGTTGGTTATATTTACGCTACCACTTGCATCAAATTGCATCCTGCTTTTCACAAACACATCCCCTTCCTTGGTTCCTCCCACTTCAGATAGAAAAGATCCATTAAAATTTAGTGAGCCCCTTAATGAAAACCTTTTACCTTCATAGGCCAGTGATGCATTACCTACACTTTCTGACTGTCCAGGCAAGTTAATCTCTTCTGTTACATTTGCATTATTGGCTTCAGCAGTTCTACTTTGTATCTTTGCTTTTGAGTTGGTATAGGTATAATTTAAGTACACGCTAAAATCTTTTAACAGGGGAATAAAATTTAACCTGCGTTGTAAGGCAAGTTCTACACCGGTAATTTTAGCCTTATTGCCATTCTGTGCCTGTGTAATATCAATACCTGTTGCAGTTGCAGTGCCTGTTAGTGGATAGTTAGCATTGAACAAAATTCTTCGGTAAATAAAATCATCCAATTGCTTATGGAACAAACCTGCAGATACGATACCCACTGACCCAAAGTAGTGCTCGTACATCAAATCGTAATTTATTGCACTAACGGGTTGAAGTGCTGGATTACCCACTGAAGCTACCCCATCCTCACGATTAATTTCTTGTGAAGGGATAATCTCTGAAAAGTTAGGCCTTGCATAAGACCATGTCAATGCAGCCCTAAGGTTACTTAAGGGAGTAATCTCATATTTAAAATGCAGTTGTGGCAACACAAAATCATAACTGCTACTGCCAGATACCGGCACAATTGCAGCCAGATCTCCATTTTCGTCAATTACCACGTCGTTAGAATTATAGCTTACTTTGGTTCGTTCATATCTAACACCCCCAAGTATCATTAATTTTTTAAGCTGTTGCCTACCCATTACGTAACCAGCAACCACATCTTCATTAGCAGTAAATGCTTCTAAAGCTTGATCAATAGCCTTGTCTTCTACCTGTAATTCGAACTGTGAAGGATTGTTATTAAAATAAGTAATCAGTTTATTGATCTCCATTGGTATACCAAGGTCATAACGTCCTTTTAAGAATTCGCTTTTTGGCGATATGCCCTCAAACTGGTTAAGGTTTGGTACGCCTCCTAAATTTTCGAAGGTGTTTTGCTGTATGCTATAAGATTTATTTTTAGACCTTACCTTAGCACCAAACTTTATTAAGCCATCATTACTTCCAATTTTGTAAGGCAAACCAACATTAAATTTAGCCGTTAAATTTTTGTCTTTAGCCTTGGTTTTACCAAATCCGATTTCATCGAATTCGTATGCTGAGTTATCAGTATACCCTACGGCATCAAACCGGGGGTAATTGCTATCACTGAAGTTGAGCACACTTGGGATACCTGCCACGAAAGAAGATTCATTGTCATAAGGTGTGTTTTGCTCACCGTAACTGTATTGAGCCTCATAATCTAAAAAGAAATTTTTAAAGGTGTGTTTAGCTCCAGTATTTAGGGAAATTACTGACTGTGATTCAAAACGATCTTTCATCAGTTTTTCTATTTCATCATCTCCGGGCTTGAAAACATAACGCCTACGTTGTTCTCTATCGGTAAACCTAGCATATAATCCTTTGAAGTAAATTTCATGGTGATTGTTAAACTTATAGTCGATAGATGAACTTAAGCCCAAACGTGTGCGGGTTAAGGAATAGTCTCTTAATTCGAGTTCGTTATCATCTACATTACGTTCAAAATTATCTGAACCCAAATCATTGTGATAATAGTTACCATTTAACAATACACCTAGTTTCTCATTCTTACCAAATCGCTGTCCGTATTGCAATTGTCCCTGCAAATTAGTCTTACCCATGAGGTTATTATAACCACTGCCCAAAGATCCGCTAATAGCTGCTATTGAGCTTTGTGCTGTTCTGGTAATTAAATTAATTGAACCGCCTATGGCATCTCCATCCATATCTGGTGTTAAAGCTTTACTCACTTCAATTGAGGCAAGTTGGTCTGATGGAATTGCATCAAGGGCAACAAAACGAACGTCTGCTTCTGGCGATGGGATTTGCTCTCCATTTACACTGGTATTGGTAAACTGTGGGGCTAAGCCTCTAATTGACACGTACCTACCTTCACCTTGGTCTCTTTCTATATTAATGCCTGGCACCCTTTGCAAAGCCTCTGCGGCATTAGGGTCAGGAAACCTGCCAATTTGATCGGCCGCAATAATATTCTTGATGTTATCTGCATTTTTCTGTTGGTTAAGCGCTTTTGCTTGCCCCTGCGTATAACCGCTAACTACAACATTTTTAAGCGTTTGTGGTCTAGCATACATGGCAATGTTAAGTAGCTCTAGCTTATTTTCATCTACCGTCAGTGTAAATGTTGTATCATTATAACCCAGATACCTCACTGTTAGGTTTATCTTGCCAGCATTAACATAGAACTGATACTCGCCATTAAGATTTGTGGAAGCGGCATTGTTAGTTCCAGTAACTACAACAGTTGCGCCAGTTAGCGGCTCCTTGTTCCGTTGATCTGTAATTCTGCCTTTGATGATTCCCCGCTGAGCATTGGCAACCGTAGCCGCCAATAGTAAGGGAATCCAAATAAATAACATTTTTAATTTCATAAAGTCTTTTTGTTTTACTTGCAGCAAAGATTGATTTAGGAAATTAGGCTTGCAATTTTACGATGTTACAAAATATATACAGCCTTAAAACTCGCGTATACAGTAAAGCATCACTAGGCACATTAACCAACTTAAACAACTCATAAACAATTACTTAAAAAATTTATTTAAGCCATTAAGTTTACGTTAACATCATGTTAGCTTAAAAATATGGCTATTTAGCTATCAAAGTCTTTGAAGAAATGCGGCTAAACTATCACCTTCTTCAAGCTTAAGTTTTTTACGCAGGCGATAACGAGAGATCCTTAAACTGTCTTGAGAAATACCAAGCATGGTAGAAATATCTTGTGAACTCAGGTTCATTTTTAGCAGCGCAACCAACCGAAGTTCTGAAGCGGTAAGCGAGGTACTGTATTTCTTTAAACTCTCGAAGAAGTTTTCATGAACCCGTTCAAAAACAATCCTGAAATCGTTCCAGTTCTTTTCTTGGTTGCTATTAAATGTAATGAGACCTATTACCTGCTTAAGTTCTTTCCGTTGGTCACGCTTATCATCTTTTATCATCTCGCTCAAACGTGATTTAAGTTCTTCTAGCAGTTGGTTTTTCTGAATAAGGTTTAAGGTATGACTGGTAAGCTCTTTGCTTTTCAGCTCAAGATCGGCTTCCATCGCTTTCTTTTGAACTTCAAAAATTGCATTGTTCTGCTCATTTAGTTTTTGCTCGTTTCTAATTTTAAGTCGTTGCCTACTAATAACGCTTGCCCCAAGGGAAACTACCAGAATACTGATGGTTATTGCACCGATAGTGAAAATGGTATTGAATTTTTTATCTTTTTTTAAGCTTAAAATGGCATTGTCTTTTTGTTCTGTTTCAAAAAGTGTTTGAAGCAAAAGCAGTTGTTTTTTTGTGTCTTGAGAGAATATTTCCATAAAAATTTCCCTACCTGCTTCACTATAGTAATATGCACTGTCTGCATTTCCCATCAAATAGAAGGTTTTAGATAGGTCTCGATAGGCGCTAGCCAAGTGGTATTGGGCGTCTAGGCCCTTTGCCAAGGCAGCAGACCTTCTGCTATAAGTCATGGCCTGCGGATATCTTTTCGTTTTACGGTAAACATCTCCTATGTTATTCACCACCTCTATCTGTGCCATCTTTGCATCAACAGAGATATTCAAATTTAGGGCGAGGGTAAAGTATTTAAGAGCCGAATCTAATTCCAATCGGTCTTCGTATACACTTCCTAAGTTCTCATAAATTTTGGCAATGCCAATCTTATCGCCAGTATTTTTAAATTCGCGTAAGGCCAATAACTGGTAGGCAAACGCTTGTTCGTGGCGTCCGGTTTTTTCGTAGCTCTGTCCAATATAACCATAAGACTCAGCAATCCCTCTCACATTATCTATTTTTTGATAGCTTGCTAAGGCCTGCTGAAACGTTTTGAGTGCCGTGGAATATTGCCTGTTATAAAAATAGGTTTTACCAATCAGGTTTAAGTTACCTGCCAGTAAATCTTGCCGATTACCCTTCCGATAAAGTACATCAGCCCGATAAAAATTGGTTAGTGCCTGGGAATAAGCTGCCTGCTCATAGAAAAGCTCGCCAATTTTCTCATAACATAAAGCGGTAGCTTGATCATCGCCAACTGCAATGGCCTTGTTAAGCGCTTTTTTAATATTTACGAAAGATGAATTGGGATTAGCGCTATCGGCCCTATTTTTGATCGTCGAATGGTTTAATTCAAAACGCTGTGCTAAAGCTACTTGACAAAGCAGCAGCAGAATTAAAGTTGCCCCAAGCATCAGTTGTTTCATGTTAGCCAAATTTAACTTCCAGATGTTAACTCAACGTTAACTCCAAATCCGAAAACCGAAAACAGCTGAAGGTATTTGCGGTTACCATCCTATCGGCTGATGTCTAACCAGCCGAAATTTATTAGTCTAGCATAGCTGTCGCTTTACGATACCCAGTCAAGCTACCATTGACGTTATTTGTTAAGTATCTATAAATAAAAATTTTATAAAAACTATAAACTCCTAGTTTTGTCATTCCCTGCCTGCCGGCAGGCAGGCGACTTCGGAGGAATCTCATAGTTGGAATGCAATCTTCGAGATTCTTTCCCAAAGGGATGCCTTTGGCACACTGCGTTCAGAATGACAAATTGTGCTAGAAAAGCGGCTAAAAAACGTCATTTATATTGATTTTTATAAAATAAATTACCCCTGGGTATGACGACCTCAATTATTTTTACTTCCCTTTACAATCACCCCTTTAATTGGTCCGACAGGGCTAGTCATTTTAGCTTTTGGATCATATAATGGATTAACTGCTACATTCCCATCACTAGTATATAATGGATTTTGAGTAACCGATGCACCTTGCGCAAGTGCTCCGCCTGCTGCTTGAAGACCTGCATTAACTTTCTCGCCAAAGGTTGCTCCTTGCGTTTGTTTAGGAACGGTTACGTTCATAGAAATTCGTGCATTTGAACTTGGAGTTGGCTGACTAATTTTTGCATTTTGTTGTTTGGTTGTATCTGCAGTTTTAGTAACAGTTTGTGCCGAAGCAATTGAGCTTACAAATAACAAGGCTAATATTGATAAATACGTTTTCATGATGTTTTAATTAATGGGTTAAATTGTTTAGTTATTGGTATATCAACAACCTTGTAATTTTGTTACCCCTTAATTATATTTTTAAAAAACTATATCAATCTCATTTGAGCATGGTATCCTACCTTGATGGCATTAACCATAGAAAGAGGTGTTAAGACTTTAACTTTTGTTGATGGGGGTATTTGTTCGCTTGCTGCATAACCAAATGGTGACCATAAATAAACCATTTCATTTGAAACCAAATATGCTCGACCTTCCATTTCGATGAATGTTCCATCTGGCAAATCTTGCAAAACGGCTTCAAAGGTTACCTTTTGCCCATTTTCATTTATTCTTTCTTTTTGCAACACTTCATCTATTTTTCCAATCAAGGTTTTTTGATTAAAGCCATATACAGGATTTCCCTTTAACCAAGCCGCTTTAAAAAGATTAGCAGCTGCTCTCCTGCATTCGAAACAAGGCCTATGACCAGCTGCCATTGCAGTAGCTTCATCTAGAAAGAACAGTTCAGTCCATAAATTTGGAGACATGATTACCCTATGTCTGTCTTTAAATTCCAAAAGGCAAATGATCCAAGCTTTATGTTTAAAAGGTCGCAATATGGTTTTGCCAGTCCCGTGTAATTGCCCACGATTACCCAGCCATTTGCCACGAGCTTTGGTTGCAATGATATCACCAAAAGGGGTTACACGGTTTTGAAGCATTTAAGATGGGTCAGCAAGTTGATTAGAATAGCCATTGTCTTTACCATTCACTTCATAAAAGAAAATGCTTGCTACAAGAGGAATAATGTAAGCCAGCATTATTGGCCAAGTGCTATCTGTAAAATAAACTCCAAAACAGAAAAAGACACTAATACATATAATTGAAGCAATTATAGCTAAGGCTATTTTAAGTTTAAAGTAGCTTGAGAACTTTCTAGAAAGTAAATGAAGGAACAATAATAAAAGTACTAATGCGGGTACAGAAACAAATGCACCAATTACAACAGTAAGCAAGTAAAATACTATGGTGTCACCTAAATTAAAAGGCTTATCAATAGAATTAGTCACGTATAAACTCATAAAGAATAAGAGCGCACCAAATGACGCTGAAGTTAACCAAACATAAACTGGGTAAGATATTTTGTATTCCATTAATGGTTTATAGAGATAAACTAAGTTATCAAAAACACTTAATAATCAAAAATTAGGTATTAATGAGCGCCCAATTGACCTTCTTAGAGATTTTATTTTAATTCGTAGAGTTGAGATAGCTCATCACAATTAACCTACAGCTAATTTATTATCCAATCCCTATACCTGCCATTCCGCATTTTCACTTTAGCTTTACAGGGTGATCACAAGGTGATAACAGGGTGCAAACAGGGTCATTACAAGGTGGCTACCTAGTTAACTCCTAATTAAATACGAGTGAGTTTTGTTTAATCACTAATTAAGAATGAGTTCAGGATTTATCATTTTCCTCCATCAGTGTCGTGATCTCCTTTTGGGTATAGTAACATTTGCCTCCTATTGTTTTTGGCTTCAGCAAGCCCAATTTACGCCAACGCAAGATGGTACGATCGGTTACACCCAACAAATCACAGATGGCAACCGTATCCAGCCAATCATCCTTTAGCGCTTTTTTTCCAGCTAATCGCTCCAGTAATTTGATGATCTGTTGTTGCATCAGCTGCAATTCAGTAAGTTTAGTATAGATTTCCATATCCATAGCGATTGTTTTTCATAACCTGATCAATTCACAATGACAGACAGTGCCCTTGTTTAATCGAATTTGTGGCTAAAAAAAATGGGGCTTTTCGCTTTTATACCTTTATGTCGCATTTAGCGTATTTTGACACTTTTATACCTTTCTGACACTTTTATACAAATACCTTAGAAAAGACGGGAATCCTTCGGGTGCTGTTCGTCTCCGCATCGTCGTTCCTTCGTCGTTTGTTCGGTCAGCCTTCGTCTCAAGTTCGCCACAGCGTATGTATGTGGTCGTAACAGAGTCGCCACAAGCTCGGCCATGAAGCGAAGAAAGGACGACAAACGAGCCACCCAGTAGCTATCCTGTTAGATCTCTGTTAGCTTTTTGTCCATAACCAATTCCAATGGAATGCCGAGAAAAAGGCGAAAAAAGGGTGAGCAAATCTCATTTCAACCTAGACAAATTCAGACAATGGCAGACAAATTCGGACATTGGGTGCCTTGCCCTAGTTATTTCGAATTTTCCGATTTACGTTTGGCCAAGGTTTTCGATATACCGGCCGGATATTGAAGCCATTTGATCATTTAAAAAATTAAAAAAATGGGAACAATTAGAAACGGAGGCAATGGTGCCTTCTCTGGCAAGGCCGGGAGCTTTATAGGTAGTTCATGGCAAAACATTGCCTATATGAAGGGGCTACCGAAAATCAGTAACAAACCTGCATCATTAAAACAGATGGACCAGCGCAAGCGCTTTGCCGTAGTGCTGCAATATTTAACGCCAATCAAGGACATTCTGAAGTTTGGTTTTAAGGGACAGACAGCTAACAGGGCATCTGGCTATAATATGGCCATCCAACATGCGTTGGCCAATGCCATTACAGGAACCTATCCAGATTATGAGATAGATCCTAGCCAGGTCATCATCAGCAAGGG
>Ga0307515_10016622_pt1 | contig 13453 bp, 2 predicted proteins | sample 17_EM_MG_FD_194513 | JGI IMG/M metagenome (GOLD analysis project Ga0307515, IMG submission 194513) | Populus trichocarpa ectomycorrhiza microbial communities from riparian zone in the Pacific Northwest, United States - 17_EM | ecosystem: Host-associated > Plants > Roots > Unclassified | place...
AACCTTAAGCTTCTATTTACCGCCTCCTATTATAAGTAGAAGTGCCTTATAACTTACTACCCTAACCCTAAACTAAAACCTAGGAAATCCACTAAGATCCACTAGCCTAAGATTTCCACTAATGTCCACCCTACGTCTAAGGAATCCACCAGATTCTACTAACCTAAGAATTCCACCGAATTCCACCAATATAAGATTTCTACTAATATCCACCAAAGATCTGGAAATCCTACTAAACCCCACAAACTAACCCCAACTACTATACCACCCTAAACTAAGCAGAAGCTTAAGCTTAGTATATAGGAGTACCAGAAGAACTAGTACCCTATAATGAAAAGAATACTTAAAGAACCCGAACCTAAATCTAACACTAACTCTATACCTAATACTAAACCTAAACCTAAATAAGAAACTATATAAGAGACTATAGACGATCTAAGAGAGCTTAATACCTTAGATATCCGCATAATTGGAGCTACTCCGCTAGCTTAGCTTGCTAAAAAGCCTAAATATACGATTTTCGCTGTTATAATAGCTGATATTAAGAAAGCCTTAGTACTAAAGAAGTACACCAACCCTATTACGAAGGTACCAGTAGAGTACTATTACCGCTTAGACGCATTTTTATAAAAGGAAGCTGATAAGCTACTAGAATACCGACTATATAACTATAAGATTGTACTTAAAGAAGGAAAGTAGCCTGGATTTAGACCCCTATATGGAATGTCCTAAAATGAACTCTAAGTGCTATGAAAGTATCTGGACGAGAACCTAAGTAAAGGATTTATTAGAGTAAGCTCTTTACCTATAGCTGTACTAGTAATCTTCGTTAAGAAACCTAGCGGTGGTTTACGCTTCTGTGTAGATTACCGAGCCCTTAACGCCGTTACTATTAAGAACCGATATCTAATCCCGTTAATATAAGAGACGCTAAACTAACTAAGCAAGGCTCGCTACTATACAAAGCTTAATATTATCTCTGCATTTAACCGCCTCCGTATAGTAAAGGGAGATAAATAGCTTACCGCATTTCGTACTCGGTATAGATTATTTAAATACTTAGTAATACTATTTGGCCTCGCAAATGCTCTAAGCTCGTTTTAACATTATATAAACAACACCCTACGCCCCTACCTAGACATCTTCTATACTGCTTATATTAACGACATCTTAATATATAGTAATAACCTAACTAAATATTGGAAACACGTTAACTTTATCCTATAAGCCCTGCACGGAGCTAGTCTATAATTAGATATAGATAAATACAAGTTTTATAAGACGGAAGTCTTATACCTTAGGCTTCTTATTTCTATAGACGGCATACAAATGGACCCGAAGAAAATTGAAGTAATTATAAACTAGCAAGAACCTAAGAACGTTAAGGACGTAAGAGCCTTTATAGAATTTGCCAATTTCTACTAATAGTTTATTAATAACTTCTCCGCCCTAGTTTTACCCCTTATAGCTTTAACCTAAAAGGATAAAGCCTTTATCTTTAATAAGGAATGCAAAAAGGCCTTTACTTATCTAAAGGTTATATTTACCACTATGCCTATACTTTAATACTTTAACCTAAACCAAATAAGTGTTATAAAAGCTAACTTATCCGACTACGTTACTGGAGGCATCCTGTCTTAATATAACGAAGAGGGAGTATTACACCTCGTAGTATACTACTTAAAATAACTAAGCCCAGCCGAATATAACTATAAGATCTACAATAAAAAATTGCTAGCTATTATTAGATACTTTAAGCAATGGCGACCTAAACTAGAAGGCGCTAGATTCCTAATTAAGGTCCTTAGTAATTATAAAAACCTATAGTACTTTACGACTATAAAACAGCTAAGCCACCGTTAGGCCCGCTGGTTAAAATACCTATCTTATTTCCAATTCTTAATTACGTACCGCCTAGGCGTTTAAGGCTAAAAGCCTAATGCCTTAACCTAACGCTCGTAAGACGCGCTAGCACTAAAAGAGGTACGTTCTTACCAAAATTAGACCCTACTTCGCCCCAAACTATTTAACCCTCCTACTAAAGATCTTACGGTATAAGTCCTTAAAATAACTGATTAATTAATTAAATAGATTATAACTAACGAATACCTAAATAACGAGTTTATCTAAGAGATGCTTAAGCTAATTTAAGATGGCGTTAGATGCTTTAAGAAGATCTCTCTAAGTAAATATAAAGCTTATGGAAACCGCTTATATTACCGGAACCGTCTAGTTATCCCTAATTACGATAAACTTAAGCTTAAGCTCCTTAAACACGTATATAACCTACTAGTAGCCAGCCACCTAGGCTAAGGAAAAACCCTAGAGCTACTCTAATAGGAGTACTACTAGCCGAATATATATAATACGACACGAAGGTACGTCTCTAGCTGTTATGTCTACTAATAAGCTAAAGCTTCGTATAAGACATATAACGGCCTTCTAAAGCCACTGCCTATTCCGGACCGAAGATAAAAGGACGTCTTAATTAACTTTATTGTTAACCTCCCTGTAAGTAAGGGCTGTATAAATATTATAGTAGTCGTAAACCAACTATCTAAGATAAGACACTTAATTGCCTGCCCTAATATGTCAATACCTACCGTCGCCTAACTGTTCTTAAACTACGTATAGAAACTCCACAGACTCCCTAAAACGATTATCTCCGATAAAGGTAGCTAGTTTGTCTCTATATTTTAGAAAAAACTAACTACCCAACTCTGTATTAAAGTACTATTATCTACGGCATACTACCTAAAAACGGATGGTTAAATGGAATGTGTAAACGCTATAATAAAACAGTACATTTGGACATACACGTTGTACTTATAAGATAACTAAATTAACTGGCTTATATTTACTAAGTTTACCGCGAATAATTCCGTTTTGGAAACTATAAAGGTCTCCCCATTCCTAGTTAACTACGGCTAGTATCTATAAATGGGTTTTGAAACCTTTAGTAATGTTCCTCGCCCTGCTTATTATGCCTTATAAGTTGTGGAAGTAAATGAATTTATAAAGAAGATAGAGGAACTATAACAGTTTCTTACTAACGAAATAATATAGGCTTAATCTGTTTATAAAGCCGCAGCGAATAAGAAACAAACCCTAGCACTGGCCTACTAAATTAGTAACTTTATCTGGCTAGATATAAGAAATCTAAATACAAAATAACCTGCTAAGAAGCTTAATTGGAAGAACGCTGGCCCTTATAAGGTTGAGAAGGTTGTCTCCTCTCACGCCTACTAACTAAAGCTCCCTAATACGGTTAAAATCCACCCCGTATTCTATACGTTAGTCCTCCACCCTACTACTCCTATATTAGACGCCCTGCCCGGATAGATATAAGACCTTCCCCTACTAGTTAAAGTAGATAGTGAGAACGAGTACTTTGTTAAAAGAATTAACGACATTAAGTATAATAAACGGAAACGTTAATATATATATCTTACGAAATAGAGAGGCTTTACTAAGCCCTTATAGGAACCTATTAACTCTATAGGACTTATATAAGCTATAGAAGACTTTTATAAACTCTATTTAGAACTACTATAGCCCCATCTCGCAGAAGCTTAAGTTTAAAGGGGGGGTACTATTACGGGATACCCCCGTGACACCTTATATACGTCCACCTATTTCTACCAACTTAGCAACTAAAGACTAACCACAAGACGGCAATTTGCGGCAATCTGACGGCAATCTGCTATATTCTGCTATATTCCGCCAAGTTCTACTAAATCCTACCAAGTTCTGCCAGGACTACTACCTAAATCCTATTCTACTCCGTATACGTATTAACTAAGCAACTAAGCTAACGATATATACCCTTTCTTCCCGTTTCCCTACCTTCTCTCCTTACGTAACGTCTTAACCTTATCACACAGTTTATGTATATAGCTTAATAATATCTACTTCGTTATATATTATTACTACTTGTGCTCACTCCGTAACAGAGCCTTCTAATTACATAGGGCTGCTACTATATCTCTTATAAGTTTATTCTCCTAATATTCTAGCCAGATTAACTTATCTAGTAACTTTTTAGCTATTTTAGGGTCTAGAGCGGCTATAAACTCTATATTATTAGAGTTATAGGACTTATATAGTAATTCTTTCAAAATTATAGGGTTAACTTTTTAGGGCGGTATAACAACTTAGGCTTAGTAGTAGAGGCGTTTATTATTAGCGTCCTTAGGCCTTATTTCTAATAGCTAGCTTAGGGCGTTAGGGAGCGTAGCTTTGCTATTAGGTCTATATATAATTATAAAGTTAAACTATAAAAGAAACTCTACCTACTAGACTTAGCACTAGTTTAGCTGCTTAATAGTTATAAATGTCTATAGGTTTTTATAGTCGGTAATAATTTTAAACGGCTTCTTAGTCCCTTATAGCTTAGGATACTATTTCTCTAAAACCTTAACAATAGCTAAGAGTTCTTTATCGTAGATCTTGTAGTTATACTTTAGCGTAAAGTACTTTATAGAGAAAAATACAACCAGTCTTAATTTTCCATTATTATTATACTGGGAAAGAACTCCGCCGGAAGCCTAATTTAATACATCTATCTCTACCACTGTTTTCTTTATATAGTTATAGTATACTAGTACTAGTGCTAAAGTAAAGGCTCCCTTAAGGGCCTTAAACGATTTAGCTTATTCTAGTCCCTATAGCTATCTAATATCCTTCTTTAGGAGTTTTATTATAGATATAGTAATAGTAGAGTAGCCTTAGATAAATCGTTAGTAGAAGTTCGCGAAGCTAAGAAATTGTTATAGTTCTTTAATTAATATTGGGTCCTTCTATTCCTATAAGGCCTATACCTTCTTAGGGTCTATAGTTATACCATTAGTTAAGATAATTAAGCCGAGGTATTTTGTTTTAGTAGAGTAGAACTTAAACTTATTAATATTAATTTAAAGTCTAGCATTGCCAAGTCTTTAAATAACTTTATTTACATACTTAGTATACTCGGCGCGTATTTTAGAAAAGATAAGGACATTATTAAGGTAGGCAGTATAGTAGTTATTAAGGGCGTTATATAAAATATAGTTAATATAGTTTTAGAATATAGCGGGTGCGTTATAAAGGCTAAATAGTATAACTAGTATCTTATAGAGTCCAAACTAGGTAATAAATGCTATAAGCTACTTATAGCCCTCCGTAATCCGGATCCGGTTAAACACAGCAATTATATTAAGTTTAGTAAAGTACTTAGCACTATAAAGTGCGTCAAGTGTCTTACGGATTAGTAGCAGTAGGTATTAATTCTTAATAGTAACTATATTTAGGCCTTAGTAGTTATAGCAAATTTATATACTACCGCTAAGCTTAATAGCGAGAAGGAGTGGTGCAGTAGCTAGTAAGCTTGATTTGTGGATAAAACCCTTATCTAGTATCTTATTAATCCAGTTCTTTATATACCTAAGTTTAGTAGGTAAGAGTGGTCTATTTTTATAGTATAGGGCCTAGTTTCTGGGGGTAATCTTAATTTTATAGTTCTATAGTTAATAAGGGGGCAGCTTATCTACGTTTTTAAGGAGGAAGTACTTAATATATTTACTAAACTCCTTTAGTAGGCGTTATAGAATATCTTCGTAGGTTAATCCTGGTTTGCCTTTTAGGAATTTTTTAATATTAGTATCAACTATCTTCCAACGTAAAAGCTTAGGTTTAGTTTTTAGATTTATTTTAAGGAAGTTATAGAAATAGGGGGGGAGCACTTTATAGGCTTCCTTTATTATATAATCGCCTTCTACTAGCTAGCGGAAAGACTTTTCTAATAGGTTCGGTACTTCTATTAGGCCTATAGGCAGCTCTTTAAGCAGCTATCGGTGCTTATCTTATTTAACTAGTTCTACTAGCTCCACTATATAGATCCTTATTACCTTTACATCTTTTTATTTATAGAACTGGGTAAAATTAATAGTATAAGTGTATTTAATATCGTCTAGGTTAGGGCGTATCTAATTCTCCAGTGCTATAGCTGGGCTAGTATAGCTTAGTCGGCCTAGGGAGGCGGAAATAAGGCGGCGGCCCTATATAGTACACACGGGAGATAGGTATAAGGTTAGGCGTTACAGTAGCGCGGTTTCTATTATTTAGGTCTTAGTAGTTCTATAGCTAGTCCTTACTATAACGCGAGTTATAGTATACGTATATAGCATATAGCTTAGTTCTAGGTATTAGGCTAGGCGGCTAGGGTTTAAATAGTACCTAGGTTAGGGTTGGATTTTTAGTAGTAGCGGCGTAAAGCGGACCTTCTTCCTTAGTCTCGGCAGGGCTAGCTAGCCCATTATTTTAGCCTTAAGTACTAGGGTAGTCCAGTCTTCTACTATCTCGTTTCTTTATAGCTATACAGGCTTCCCTTTATTAGGAACGTCTTTTACTATTAGGGCTTTATATATAGTCCTAAGCACTAGGCTTAGTAGTGCTAAGTATCTATATAGGGCGTCCCTACTAACATTAGTTATCCCCCACAGGAGGTAGTATCTAGAGTAGTAGTCTAAGTTAAAGCAGATCTTAAGTTTCCTAAAGCTAGGACAAGGCTTATACTTCTAAAGCTAGGGCATACCTAGAATAATTAGGGTAGTAGGTAAGAGTTTAGTAATTAAAAAAAGCATAGCTTTAGTATAGAGGCCAATTAATATTTAGGTGGTAAAGTAGTCCGTAATAAGCAAAGTTAGGATACTATCTGCGAGGCGTAGTAGCCTAGGTACCAGCAGCTTCTTAGTTATAACGTTATACTTTCTTATAATAGACTCTACGTTAGTAAATGCTATTATAGTACTACTAGAGTCTACTAGGCTTACTATATTAATATAAACTTAGGGGTATAGGTTACGTAATAAGGAGAGTTAGGTTTAAATAAAGATTAATTTCTTATTACTATTTACTAATTTAAGATTAAGTGGCAGTTTACTAATAGAAAGGACTAATTAATCTAGTAATAGGGACATAATCTTCTTATCTTCCTCCTTATATAGTTTAGACCCTTAGACGTAACTTAGTCTAAGAGTTTACCTTTTAACGACTAGGGTATAAGGCTATCTTAGCGGGGCGGTCTAGTGTCCGTCTAGCTAGCGGTATTAGTTTTAGTTTTAGTTAGGGTATAGGAAGACAATACCTCGCTAATAATATAGCTGTATTTATATTCGCTAGCGCGAAGTTACTAATACTAGGCGTTATTAACAGGTTAGGCTCCTATATAGGGCATAGTTTAGAATAACTAAGCCATAGGGTTAAAGGGGGGAGGGGGGGGTCGTCCGCCGCGGCTATAATAGGCTCTACGGTTACCGCGTCTATAATAGACTCTATAATCATTATATCCGCGGTTATTAGTTCGCGTTATTTAATAGGGTGGCATTAGAACTAGGTTTACTATCTTAGCGGGGTTATAGGCATCCTTTTAGTAGCTAGGTAAGCTATAGGCAAGGCACAGTCTATTATTAATATAGCGCTTACGCTCCGTATCTAAGATTCTATTAAGGTCTATAGGTTCCTTAGTTACTACTAGGGTTAGGGTTAATATAGGGGTAGAGGCTTAGGTAGGTAGGTAGTGGTTAGCGTTCTTCTTAAGGTTGGCTTAGTGTATATAGTTTATAAAGTTCTTAGCAAATATATCTATCTACTTACTCTAACCTATATAGTCGCTGTTATTAATTTTATAGGCAAGTCTAAGTACCAGCTCTTCTATCTTTAAAGAGATAAACTTTTAGAGTAGGTCTACCTTTTATTTATCTATCTTCTTAGCGCAGACTATTAGCTTATTAAGCTCTCCCTTCTAGGACTAGTAATTTCGCTCGCCCTAGGGGAAATAGTTAAGCTTATTCTTTATAACCTAGGTTATATTAAGGACCTTATAGTAGGCAGTAAGGTCTTTAAGCATATCTTCCTTAGTAGGCCATTTCCACGTAGATATATTATTTAGGTTTTTATGCATAAGCTCTAGGCCCTACTTAATAAACTTATAGGCCTTATCCTCTAGTATATCCGAGATATAAAGGATCTAGAACTAAACTATATTAAAGTAGTCCTAGTCCCAGTTAAAAACTCCCTTAATTTTAATATACTAGGTCTTAAAATTAGCTTATCGTTTTAGTAGGGTGCCTTTTCTACTAAATATTAGCGGGTTTTTAGATCTCTGTTTTTTCTACTAGGTTATTACCGTTATTATAGGGGTTAATTATTTTAGAATGGCGATAGTCTCTACCTAGGAGTTAATAGTTCCTATTTAGGAAGTAATAAGGGCACTAAGGTTTTTATTAGCTTTCTTATTAGCGGTATTTATGTTATATATATACTATAGTCCTACTTTAATATTATTAAGGAACTCGTTAGTATAGTTAATAAGGGTAAAATAAGCTTTGCTAGGCTTAAAGGTCTTAGGGTATAGTAAGGAGCGGCAGATTATCCACGCGATATTAGGGTATATCTCTATAAAGAGGTCTATAAAAACATTATAGGGGTTTTAGGTTTCGGCTATTTCAGCATTATTAGTATCGCCTATTTAGGCGCTAGGTAAAAACTAAGGATTGTTCTAAGACTATACTAGGGATATATTGGTTCTAGCAGAGGCGCGTATAGGTTGCGATTGCTCTAGGGCGAAGGTTAATTGGCTAGGGTATAGGGAATTAGTAATTGCGATAGGGCGTAAATTAAAGATACCATAAACTGTTATAGTGCTGCAATAAAGTAGACTAAATAACTACGTTATGGTATAAATAGGGGAAGAAGGTAGAAAGGGGGTATTGTATATAAATAGTAGGGCCGGCCGCTAAGTTGCTAATGGTGGGCTAGCCAATAGTAGGAAATAGTAAAAGACAGTATGAAACAGTATGCGTCAGGTCAGTGCCGTGACATTACTTATTAACGTTAGTTTTTAAACTCTTTATATTTTATATACTTAGGTATAAACTTCCAGTTTTCTTTATAAATTTAATAATAGCTTTAACTACGCTAATATCTAGCTTTTAGCGTTTAATTAGGCCGTTAATATTTCTACCTCCTTTTTATTTATATAAGTAGCCTTCTAATACATATAATAGATTCCTAAATTAATCTCTATACTATTCTCTTAGTTTAATCCTTTACTATACCTACCTCTTATAAGAGAAGAGAAAGTGCTATATTAATTCTATAAGCCTATAGTCGCATAACACTGTCTCTAATATATCAATTCCATAGAGATATTCCTTTAGAAATAACTTGCCGGTCTATAGCTGCGTAAGGATAGTAACTTTAAAGCTAATTAGCTGCTAGTATAATCCTATAGCCTTTTTTAGGTAAAGTGCTGCGTTAATCCCCCTTATAAACTTGCCCGTATTAAATCTTCCCTCTAAAAGCGGTTTTATTATTATTTTAGCTTTTTTTAATATTTGCGTTATAAGGTACTATAAAAAGCTATCTCTCTATAGTAGCTCCTCGCTCTCTAGTCTTATTACTACTTTAGTAAGCTTATTAGCCTTCTTATTTCCTATAAATTCTAAATAGCCTAGAATCTAGTATAACGTAATATTATTTAGCTAAAGCTTCTTTAAGATCTTTATAACTATTTCCTAGTAGGCTCTAGCTCTTTAGCTTTATACTAATAGTAACACTAATTATAAGTTAAAGAATATTCTTATACTAAAATTAGGTATTAAAAAATCTACTTAGTTAATAGCTGTATACGTAGGGTTTTATAGCTAGTTAGCTACCTTACTAATTACTAAAAGCTCTATAAGGTAGGCGTCGGCCTAATTAGAGCTTCCTACCGTTTTTAAAAGCGTTACTTTAAATAGCGTAGTATATACGCTAACTCTTGCCCTGCTATTATATACTAATATATTAATATATATATTAACCTACCCTAGCTTATAGTCTTTAATAATAGCTTAAGTATATTCTTTATTCTTATATATTACTATATTAGGCTTAACTACCTATAGTGGGTATATATACGGTTTAACCTCTAGCACCCTATTTACCTAGATATCCTTATATATCTATACTATTCTTTAACGTAGCGACTAGTGCTATCTATAAAGCCTTTATCTTTAAATTATCTAATAAGGATATAATTTGCCTAGTTTATAGATTAATATTTAAAACGCGATAGCCTAGTTACACAGCCTTTACTTAAAAGGAGGTGTAAGGGCATAAAGAGGCTTCGGGGCAGATTCGAAGGAATAATATAAATTCTATCTAAATCTATAGGTATAGCTCTTGTAGAGAATAAGGCGTTGCGTAAAGAAGAGAAAGGAATAACGCGAGAATCTCATAATTAAATAGTTAGGGGTCTTAGTGGTCAATGCGTACACATATATATACGTATGCGCGCAGTCTTTAACGGACTTTAGTAGAATCTAGCAGAACTTGGCAGAAGTTAATTAAGCTAGCAGAATTTGGCAGAATTTAATTAAGTTAGTAGAACTTAGCAGAATTTATCTATTAAGTGTTTTACTAAGATATTCCTACTGTAATTAGGCTAGTCTCGTTATACTACCCCCCCTCCTTTAGCTAAAGGCTTAAACAATTTAATATTCTAAGGCTTTTAATTTTACCGTGTTTATAAGTGTTGTGATTTATTTTAAGTTCTTTTTAATTTTAAGCTTCCTACTATCGTTTTTCATGTATTTATGTTATGTAGTAGTTATTTACCTTTATATTATATCTATCTAGCTAAAGTAGGCTGTAAAGGATGGTCCTTATAGAATTCTTTTACTAAGGAAGACACGTTGGCCTTAATCTGGTTATAGGTTTCCTAGAGTTGTGTTTTATATCCTTCTCACTTAATAAGAAGTTTAAATTGTTTAGATCGTGTTTTTTATTATATATTATTAATTGAGTTAATAAAGTAAGAACTGTTACCGTTATTAATAACTATAGAAGGTGGTAGTAGCACTTTATAAGTTAAAGATTTGCCTTTTAAAGGTTAAAGTAAGCTTATATAAAACGTCGGGTATATCTTTATTTTAGTTAATAGTTTAAGCTTATAGGCATACAGGCTTAGCTTTTTCTTAATTTAGTATAGGCCTATAAACTTCTAATTAAGTTTCTTTAAGGGCCGTTAAGTCTTTATATTTTATATATTTAGGTAAACTATATTACCTTCTTTAAAGTCCCACGTGGAAGCTTATCCTTTATTTATATGCTATTCCTATACTATTTAAGCGTACGTTAATTTGCTTCGTAGTAGTTCCATTAACTACTTTATTTAATTAATAAAGTTATACGCGTTAATTAACTAAATCCGCTTAATTGTGGGTCCTATTATATTAATTTTAGGTTATAGTTTAAATTTAAGATAAGGGTCTTGTCCGTAGGTTGCGTAAAATAGCGTTATACCTATTAATTCGTTTATTATATTATTTATAGTAAACTTAGCTAATAGCAGCTAATTCTCCTAGTCGTCTTATAAGTAGGAGCAGTATATTTATAAGTATTATTCCATAATTATATTCGCAATTTTAGTTTAACTATCTATCTCTAAATAAAATATAGTTAAGAGTTGTGTTTATATACTTAATTGTTTATATAAAGCTTACTAAAAGTCTAAAATAAACTAGCTTCCGTAGTTAGATATTATTAAATTAGAAAGTCTATATAGCTTAAAGACGTATTTAATAAAATATTTAGCTACTAAGATAGTATTAATTAATTTTATAGGAATTATATGTCTTATTTTTATAAAGTGGTTAACTACTACTATAATATTTATAAATTTATTACTGCTAGGTAAGTCTACCATAAAGTTAATTAAGATATTACGCTATCTTTGTATTAGAATTAATAATAGCTAAAGTACTCCTTATTTCTTTACGTAAGAAAACTTTCTATAAACATATATTCTGCACACTTAGATATATTTTTATATATAGTTGTATATTATAGGCCAGTAATACGCTTACTAGACTATCTTATACGTCTTTATACGGCCAGGATGTCCTACTATAGGAGAGTTATATACAATTAAAATATCTTAAATTGTAAGGGTTCGGAATTCGGAACTACTATCTTCCATTAATAGTATAATTAATTATTACAAATTTTGCATTTAACGAGTGTAATATCTTTATGCTGTCGTTTTCCTATTTAAATCGCTTTTAGTACATCTATTATCTATATATTATTCTTATATTTGTATTCCATTAACTTATTAATTTTTATTTCCTATTTATTAACTTTTAATTTATTATTAAGTTCCGTGTTTAGGAATATAGGACGTAGTTTCTTAAAATATTTAGGGGGCAGTAGGATCTATAATTAATTTATAATCCGTTTGTCTAAAGCATTTATAGGTAGGTCCTATAATTATTATATTAATATATTAGGCTTCTAATTAAGTTTGCCTAGTTAGTATATAATCTTAAAGTTAAATTATAAAAGGTATTTAGCCCAACGAATTTAGTGTTATATTAGCTGTTTTATAGTTATAAAGTACTGTAGGTTTTTATAGTCCGTTAGTACGCGTATTAGTGTAGTGGGGTAAAATGGCTCACGCCTAGTACCTTGGCATTTTCCTGTATTTATAGAGCCTTCGGCTTCCCTCCTTAGACATCACGACCTACCGGAATACATTCTTTCCTTTCTTCTTACTGACTGCTTTCCTACTGATTAATTACGACTAACGACCGACTAACTAACCGACTATAACGGAACCTTGTAGCAAGTACTACGGTGGGTCCTGTTATTGGGCTAGGTGTGTAGGTGATGCGTAAAGTTAACAACGTAATAACAACTGGTGGAGTGGTTGCCCAATAGATTAACTCTAATTGTATTCTAAGAATTACTACAAGAAAGGAACTATCTAGGTAGGGACTAAGGGTCCTTAAATATATAACCGTACTCCTATAAAATCCTTCTTATACGTAAGGTACGTATGCTCCGTCTACTCTGTTATACAGATTATATAGATTATATAGATTATACAAATTACATTACGTGACTCGGTTACTATTCCTCGTTATATAGTTTTACTGGATTCATTTTAGACCGTACTTATATTAACCAACTAGCTTCCTCTAACTCCTCTCTAAGTAGTCATAACATTATACTTAAAGCGTCTGTAACACCATCTCCCTCCTTTTTATCTTCGTCCTTAAAGATTCCTAACATCTTTAAGTCGTTTACTAAAGGTGTAATGTCCGTTTAATTAATTTAGTTGACATCGTTACTTATAATGCCTTTAAAGGTTTCTAAGCCTCCGCCTTCTTCTTCTATAGCTCGTTAGTCTCGTACCGTTGCTGCAATATTGTCTCTAGGTGGAATAATGCTATCTCCGTGTTCTTGTTATACGAAAGAGGGGTTAGTTTACATTACGCTAGCGAGTCCTTTATCTCGGCAACCTTCCTCTTATTTAGAGTGCACTAAAGCAAATATTTATTCGTCCTACGACGTTTGCTCTATATCTAATGCTAAGTATACGCGTCCTATAACTCTTAATAGTTATTAAGTTCCCTAAGTAATTTATTAT
>Ga0307515_10016624_pt1 | contig 13452 bp, 7 predicted proteins | sample 17_EM_MG_FD_194513 | JGI IMG/M metagenome (GOLD analysis project Ga0307515, IMG submission 194513) | Populus trichocarpa ectomycorrhiza microbial communities from riparian zone in the Pacific Northwest, United States - 17_EM | ecosystem: Host-associated > Plants > Roots > Unclassified | place...
ACAAAATAAATGTATTAATCTGGACTTCTCCAATCCATGGATCGATGATTTTATACATAGATGTTGCAAAATCATCAAGACAGCAGATGTATGGTACTTTTTTAGCTTTAGTTTTCTTTCTTTCTTTTCCCCTTAAAACGCATAACATAGCTGGACCCGAGCATCGGTCCCAAAACAAAACAAATCCTCAATTGATGAAGTGAATGGTTGTCCGGAGCCTACTCAGTCGCGCTCGTTTCATCCTGGCAAATCCTAATGCATCAATGACTCAAGTGAACTATCCTATCAACTCTACCGAAAAGCTTGTGTTCTTGAGATTGCAATCGGCAGTCGGCACTTTAGCAGTTATGGACACAAGCTGATCCAAACCATGAAACATAAAACTAGGTTGGGTGGACAGATATAGCTCAAATCTTAACATCAGAAAACAGAAAAATATTGTGGGTAGCCAGGAACAGTACCTCAAAACATTCTAAAACACATCGAAGGTTCATTTAGCAGTTATGGACACAAGCTGATCCAAACCATGAAATTACTCAAGCTTAAACTACGAGTCCTGAATATGGAGGCAATCACTAACATCTCTACCTATCAATTTCCATGAATCATCTATCGTTATCAGTATTGTACGAAAGGATATCAAAGTAACGGAAAAAAAGGGACTAGATTCTAAGTTCAAATCTGCCTTCCGAATCTATCTGACCAAAAAGGCAGGACACAGCTTGCACCTGGACTTTACCACGGGTTCTCCTGAGTGCTTCAACATCATTACATGCCCTGTAAAACAAACATCACAGTCATCACTCATGAGTTATTTAGTCATGTAACAATTTGAATGCTCTTCTCCCCACTCCAATAAGAAGAAGGAAAAAATGAAACAAACAAACAAAAGCATTTATAGAGTTACACGAGGACATAATAGAGACAGTTTCATGGGCTATGTGAATGTTTATGTGCTTGTGAAATATGATGGAGGCATGCATCTACTGAGTTTAATGCATAAGTTAAAGCAAGTAATCATCAGGAAAACTATGTTATGGTTGATGGAAACTTTTAATCATTAATGTGATGGAACATTTTGCACAAACAAGTAGATGGCAACGATCTTTCCCATGACAAGTATCCATAGGACATTCATTACTCTGCTTTTGCAATAAAGGGATGAATTGTGAATGAAATAATGAAAAATGATTACATCTGATTTAGGTTCTGTGAGAATGCTCCTTGATGCGACCGAAACCCCTGTGTTTCTGTCCCTCCTGTTTGCATCTATTTTCCGCATAATCCTGAACGTCAACAACCAATTCAGCGATTGGCAACTCTAAAGTCAGTAATAGCAATTAAAATGAACAAAACTAGTTAAAGACGCAGCAAGCTGAGAGCAAGGAAAAAATGGCACCGCATTTTTATCAAGTTCACTGCCAGGTGATAACTTTTCTTTCTTGTCGAAGAAAAAGAAAAGGGTAAATCCAGTAAACTTGGATTCAAAGAATCATTTTCCTATTCCTCAATTTAAGTATCTAGCTTGGGTTTCCTCCATCTAAAACAAAGAACATTCATGAACGCCTTACTAGGTGAGAAAATCAAACTATAAGACAAGCAACAAATATTCATGATTAGTAGCATTTGCTAATTAAACCTACCAAAATGAACATCCATCAATTAATAGCAATGAAGGTTCAACTAACAAAAAGAAGCATGTAGCTCTCTAACCTCAATGAGCACATGTTGCAAGTCATAACACATAGACATAAAGAGAATGCAAGTGAACTGATGCTGTCAGTCACAGAATTATCTCAAAATGAAACATATAAAGCAAATATTTACGTAGACAAACACAAATGCAAACAACCAACTTAACACAAACATGTCAACATATTATAGTCAAATTAATACTAAGAGAAGACATATACTGTTAGAGATAGTTTAAGAAACCTTTCAATACTCCTGGTCTCGAATTCATCGTAGCGGTCAATCAACCTGCAATAAATAAAGCTTTTAATTAATCACCACTATAATCTATTAAATACCAACAATTAATACTTGATCAACTTAAAAACATGCTCAAAACAAATTAGTTAAAAAAAGGAGAGAAATTTAACAAACCAGTCAAAGGCCATTTTACTGCCGCATACTACACCAGCAACTCCTCCTACAGTTCCAGCGGCAACACCCGCTGGCAAACAAACAAGAAGACCACCCGCAAATGTTAACAAAAGAGACAAAAGTTAAAAGCAAGCGAAACTGGGGATTGGGAACATACCACCATAGGCAATCTTCTCTGATGTGCGATCCATTGACTGCATATGCTCCCTGTTTTTATTTTCATCATCATCATCAATATCAATCAAAATCATCATCTTTTGTGAGAACCGGGAAAGCTAAATAAGAAAGACAAATCCAAAAGCCCAACAATGTTTAAGATCATGAAGTTACCAGAGTTGTTTAAACCCCTCCATTCTGACTTGCCTAAACCCCAATAATTCTCTGCCAAACCCAACCCCCCCAATAAAAGGAAACGGTGTTTTCTTTCTTTCTGGAATCAGTTTTGTTTTATTTTGAAGACGATTATTTTCCCAAGAAAGCCCAAGTTCAACAGCCCAGAGTGAGTCTAACCCTTGGAACTGCCGAACTATTTGAAGAAACTGAGGGTAATGGACCTTGAAAAACTTGATCTCTCTCGATGGCCGTGACCCAGGACAAGGAGTCCGCGTGAAAACGGTAGGTAGGTCCCTCTTAAAGGAGGTGCCTCAGTAGCTGCGGTCTTCTTTTTTTTTTTTTTTTAAGGATTAAAGTGTATATAATGATTATTTAAAAAAAATATTATTTGAAAATATATTAAAATATTATTTTTTATTTTTTAAATTTATTTTTAATATTAATATATTAAAATGATACTAAAATAAATAAAAAATTAATTTTTCATACGAAACAGTAAGCACTAATTGAACAGCAGTCCGAAACGGAGCTGTCAAGAAGGAAAGGAAAACATGAAAAACAAAAATAGTCCGAAAGCAGAACAACGGCTACTCCTTTGGGACCACCATTTTCATTATTTGTCCTTAATATCTGCAAAGCTTTTATCCCCTTTATAAATAGACATACACTTCTCTTTCCCGGAAAATACAGACAATTTTCTTTTTCCTTTACAATGTTGGGAAAGAAGTGAGACCCCTTTTGTATTTCTTTCCTTTCCATTCTCCCTAGCAATGATGATGGTGGTGAAGAAGAAGAAGCATTATTTTCGTTGCTGTGAATGGAAGTGGATTGTGCTTTGCCAGCTACTCCTAGCTAATGCTGTTTGCGCCAGCCACCATGGTAATAATCTTTTGCTTTGCTTTATTTTTCATGTTCTCTCTGAGAATGCGAGACTACGGCAGCCCCATGATTTTTTCCCCTAATATGCCCATCAATTAGTTTTTATACAGTTTAATATATGGGTTATTGACTGATAATTTGCAATGGAAGGTCTTGCACTCTCTTTTTATTGATTTTGAGGTTTTTCATTCTCTGTTTGGTTGCAGGAAGTTTTCATAGTTTAATTATCTAATGCTGGGAAACTTTAGATCTTTGTGAGAATGGAAGTGTTGAAACAGAAAGGACAAGAATCTGAGCTTAAAACTTAAAGATTATAAGTAATTGGCTTTCCTAAAAATGAAGTTTTAGGTAGCACTAGTTACTCAATAGACCTTCAATTGCTGGCATCTTCTTGCATTTTGTTACCAAGAAAGCTTAAAGTTCAATGTTTTAGTATATAGATTTTGTTTTGATTCTATTATCCCATTGAAAGAAAACCTGACTAATTGTATAGTTCTATCTCACAAGTAATCATACAATGCTGAGTTTACTATGTCAGTGCTCAAATGCAGAAAGTTGACATAAATGGTCACATGTATGCATTTAAATAGATAGAATGTGACTGTTGTGGTGATTCCATATGTTTATCCATAGTTGACATAGCATGTACTTTGTTTTTTCCCAAAATCACGAAGCAAGCCCCTACTGTTTGTACTACCTCCTTGTGTTGAAATATTTATACTCCTCTTCTAATTGGTCTTTTCATATGGTTAAAGGTAGCTTTTTCATCCCAAATAATCCAAAAATGCTACCTGGATCCTAGAGCTAGATGTAATTATGCTTGTAAAGGGAAAAAATGCATACAATACCTTCTCAAATCAATTTTTAAATATATATCTGGAGGCATTAAGTATAGCTTCTGTCTGGACCTCCCGTGTTAGCTGCTATGATGAATGAAGAGAAGCATGTATCGACGAGCTGAGTCTTCTATCTGTCTTAATCCTAAAATTATGTGCTTGGCTGCAACCTTTGAAAGCTTTAATAGGGCAAGGCAAACTTTAGTTAGTCACTTAACATGGTTTTCATCCTTGTAGGCAACAATTAAAGTTGCATATCTACCCTGTTATATCATTTGACCATTTTCACTAGGAATACTTGAAGAATTGTGAGTCGCTACTTTTGTTTCTAGAGGACAAACTTAGCACCAGAATACAATTTTCCTCCATGTAATGCAAACCCACCCATGTACAGAGACATACATATCATAAGAAGATTTAGGATACAGGATTCTTGAGCACTTAGGTTGAACTTGTCTTGCGCCAGCACTGATTCATGGTGAATTATTACTTGCACATGTTGTTGCTTGATGAAAACGTAAAAGGATTTTTAAGCACTTAAAAAGTTGGAACGTATGCTTTAGATGTGGATAATTGAGAGATTTTGATAATAATAAATGTTGGTTGCTGTATTTGCCCATCAACATACTTCTTTTTTTATTATAATTTTACGGTGCATTTTTACATGCTGTTGATATCAGGGAACCCTGCAAATGATCTTGTTGATATCATCAATAAGAACCGAACAGCCCAGAAACTCCCCGAGCTGAACGACAGCCCCGGCCTTGGCTGCATGGCTCTGCAGTATGTTGAATTATGCAAGGATAACTGCACTAGCAATGGTGTTGTGAATTGCAAACCACCTGAAGATGACTTTACTGAGGTTTTTGGTCCGAACTGTGGTGTAGAGCTGCCCACTTTTGGCACCATAACTGGCCATGTCGTAGGTTGTCAAGCTAAGTACCTTGAGCCATCACTAGCCTTTTCCCATGTTCTTGTCAATGACAGTAAAGCTTTATCCCTGATTAGAAATAAATCACATACAGAAGTGGGAGTAGGCTTGGTTGGGGCTCGTAAAGGTTCCTTCTTTTGGTGTATTTTATTTAGTGATGGCCAGACAAATTCCACTTTTGTTCTTGAAGATAACGGCGAAGGGATCAAGCAAAAGACAGGGTGCTTTAGTGGGAGCACTTTTCCATGCAGTGGCGGACATAGGATCCCTGTGTTTCTCAACAATTTTATGACCATGGTTCTTCTAAATATTTTTCTGCTACAACACTTGTATCAAACTTGGTTTGTAATGATGTGAATGATTTGCTGAGACAGTTATGCTTGGAAATTTTGTTATATAGGTGGGAGGACATTATTTTTGGTTGTCGAAGATGAGTTGTAATTTTTTTTTCCTTCCACTTTTATCGATTTCTTTTACCATATTGATGTTCATGCGATCGTGACTCATATGCAGACTAATGCTCTAAGTAGACTAGAAGGAACACTGATCTTGGTCTGAAAGTTGTTTGCCATGGGTATCATCAACAAAATACAGTTCCTATTAATTAATAATACAAGCCGAGTCCGTGGTGCTTTTTCTTGCAAAGGAGATGGAGGAGTGGAATGTGAATCTTGTATTTGCTAAAGGGTAAAAACTACAACACTTAGTGCCATATCAATCTCCCAAGGATGAGAAATTCGCAAAATTTTGCATTCACTAAATTGGTTGCCCGCTTCATGCTCCAAGTTGGACTAAAATGTTTTGGTGATAGTAACGTTTTTAAAGCAAGAAAAAGTTTAGACTCAGGTACTTGACTAAACTTGATTTAATAAATTTAGTTTGTTTAATAATATAATTTTTAAAAAGCAATGATATAAGATAAACTAAAAAAAATGGCAATGATTAAATGCAAAAAATAAATGTTGCCAAAATCATGAAAGATATATTCCTAGTAATTTTAAAATGTACATGATTTTATTTAGTAACAAAGTAAAGAATTAATAATAAAGCAAAAAATAAATAAGAATAAAATACCCCTTAAAAAGTAAAATTAAAAAAAATATAAAGTTAAATTCTCAACAAATCAAATATTAAAGAACAAATTAAAAAAAAAAGAACTCGAGTTAACCCAAGTTAGCATGTCACATCTGCGACCTAGTCATGAGACCAAGATAATTTCGTAAAAAATAAATTGAATAAAATACAAAGTTCAATCATCAAACTAACCCAATGATGAAAAATAATGATGAAATTTGATATAAAAATAAAATAAAATAAAATATTGAGAAATAAAATTTAAAAACAAATTCAATTAAGAAAAGATTTAAAATAAAACAAATAACAATTTTAGCTTTTAATCTTTTAATCTTAGTTTCAATAAGAACATAAAATATATATATATATATATTTTTTTTGTAAAATTATTTTGCAAATCAATATTGGCACATTTACGAACACAAGATACACGAGGACATGCAAATTAAAGCAAGCTATAATAAATAAAATTGTGTCAACATAACTTGAAATAACTAATTGCAAATAAATAAAGATGGGTGACCAAAATGTAAGAAGGTCAAGATTTCAAGGACTTGAAAGGAAAAAAATAGTGTGAATAGTGACATAAACAGCAGAATGAGAGGTGGAATAATAAAAATTCCAAATCTTTTAGTCTCTTTTACTAGCTAATTACTTACAACTATATCTTAGATATAATTTCAAGTTAATTTTTAACACAAGAAAAAAATGAAAAAATTAAGGACGGCAAAATAAAACTTCTAAATGTCAAATTAAAAGAAACAAAAACTAGATGACCAAAATGAATTAAAAGTAAAATGTGAGGGACCAAGAACGAAGAATTGCATAAAGAATAATGCTTATGAATAATGATTCGTGAGATGATAAATAGAAACAATACAGGAAAACACTAGCGTGTTTTAGTTTCTTTGTTGATTAATAATGTTAATATTAATAATTATTATAATTATAATTTATAATAAGTTGGCGTGTTTGTAAGAAAAAACCTATAACAGGGTTGAAATTTTCCAAGTTAAGTTCCATCAATGTTGGACATATAGTGATAGAATCTCTCGGACAAGGTCTTTAAAAATTGGAGAAGTGTCATTCTACATACAAATAATCTCAAGCAGAAACAGATTCTTATGACAAGAAGGCACACAAGATCAATACCACAGGAACACTCACTTCGGATGGATGTCTCCGTGTTTTAATCTCCCAGCCACTGATAACAGCATCTAATTTTCCATTCAATACCAATAGCAAACAAACAATCAACGTGCACGCGAGCTGGGCATAGCTCTGTTCCCATCTGTAGTCGTCTGCTACGGAAGGCACAAAAGCAGCCCAGGCTCCATCATCTGGGCAAGATCCTATGCTGCAGCCCAGAGAGACATCAGCAGGCTTTGGCAAACCATCCGATGCATTCACTTGTATGCACTGGACTTAAAGCTGTGTATGCCTCTCCTCCACAGCCAGTCTGCTTTGTTACATTTAACTGGAGATAACATATAAACCATAAAATTCAAAAGTTCTCCTGTCTAACAATTCTAACTGGACCCCTGGCAACTGAAGTTTTGCATGCAGAGAGCTTAGGCCTGAAAAGCCACCACCACATACACAACCCCATAACAAAAAGCAGAACCAAACTCATAAAACAGTTTATAGGCTCACAGTACAAAAAAAATCCTAAAAATTCAAACCTTTGAAATGCAGGAAAAGAAAATATGTTGGCGGGAAATGAAGTTCTAAACTAAAGTTTATAATCAACAAGACAGCAATAATTACCACTCATCCTCCTCACAGCAATCTCAGAAGCAGTCCAATATGCATGCAGTTAGATCCAACTGTGAGCAAAACAGTGCATATCAAAAGGTGACAAACACATAGGTTGCCTATCTCAAACCATGGGTTCAAAAATTTTATGGCTGCAGGACTAGAATCTCTTCTTCCAGTTTTGTAAATGAACGAGGAAGTTATTTATAGCCTCAATTGATAGTATATGAACGGCATAGTGCTCACAGAAGCCAAACAATAATTATGGAAATAAAGGTGCATGCAATATTGTGTGTATTTGCTCAAACCAGCTTCCAGTACAAATGGCAACAAATTTATTGTTTTACAGAAGATCACAATTGGAAGATTGTAATCGAGCAAACTAAGAGCAAATGAAAATAAAAACAAAAACAATTTCCTATAATAACCCCAATCCATTGAACCACACATTTATGTGGTGAGAAAAGTGGACATAACTTGAGGACATTCATTCTCAAACACAAGATTGATATCGAAAATCATTGCTGCTGATATAATCATGTTTTCAGTAAGTTTTCTCGTAATCAATAACCTTGTCCAAGGCTAATTGGCAAAGCATACTGACAACAATCTGCAAATATCAAGTGTGATGATAAAAATTCGACAAATGACAAGATAGGGGTATTCAGATCCTAGGCCACAACCACATTGACCGGATTAAATTTTAAAAATTGAATTGCACAATCAAACTTCCTCCATACTAACCTATTGATGCGGTCACATCCTTCTATCTCGCAATCTTACTAAAAACAACCATCCATGCATAGCTCATATAACGACAACAAAAAAAGGCAGAAAAGAGCTGCTTAGCTAAACAAAAAATGACATTTTCATCATTGATCAAAATCCTGTGCATTTGACATATTTCAAACTGAAACAAATTGAAATACCAAGTGCACAATTAATTGTGTCTGCACTAGCTAACCAAATCAGGTTTCCATAGGCACGTGTTGCATTCAGATATTTCACCTGCTTCAAGTGAAAAACAATAGCCATGAACCAGCAAGTGATAAAAGGAAGCAACTTAAAATCTTCCTCGTATAGCTATCTAATATGTATAAATATTAATATAAATACATGCATGTAAATGAATATTTCTGATTTTGTGTCTGTCATTATTTACCTGCTCCAAGGCCATTTTTTAATATTTAACATGAAGCTGCATATATCAAATTCACTGCAACATATGCAAGGTTCAAAGTAGCTCAAAAACTTTTTCAGACACTGGTCAGATCCTTGGTGCACTATATGAGCATAGTTTGGCACCACAAGCAAATGAATGCCCAATATTTAGATCATATTTACAAGAATCACAGCAACATCCTAGAATCACAATCAGGGTTGTCATCCCAGATTTTGCATCCAAGTTTTGCAACAGCATGCAATCCAAAGTTGACAATCCACTGTGCAGCTAAGGTACTATATATATAATGATATAAGTGGTGAGACTTGGACATGGTAACAAAGGGAAAGAATAAGAAAAGATTTTATTAAAAGATTCAACATGGTATATTTCTCTTAAAGGTATAAATCAAGTTTCTAAAAACTGATCAATTTGTTCACTAAAATTTAGAAAGTATCTTCAAAGAGTAAATAAAACAGCACAAGATAGTTTGGGTATTTACTTGTTTTCCAAGTAGTATCACTTGAAAAACTTTAAATAAACAACTGATATGCATTTTAAATCGTACTACCATAATATGAAATAGAGAACCAACTAAGTCTACCCCCCATGTACTAGATGCTAAACTAACTGGAGTACACTTTCCCAGCATCCGTACATGAACTGAAACATTCTGCATTAGGGAACTATGATCTTGATAATAAAGAAATATTTATGACAGCTATAAGCTAGTTAGCATGGTAATTGCAACTTCATGATGACATAATATTTTTTGTACAATCCTACAATCTGGTCAAAACTGCAATATCTTAACCAATGAACTAAAGAATTCATCTCATAATTCTAGCAAATCCATCTTCTGCTCTTAGAAGACACATTTCCTGTTAAAGGCAACATCCTGAATCGATCATGCATGCTTCAAATGATGACACTAATGTGCATGGCTCATGCAACGTACAAATAACGACAACGACGCGCATGGCTCACTCTTCAAAAGAGGAAAGGCAAGCATGAGAAAACTGCTTGATTCCTCAAAGTATCAGACTTTCCTTAAATCGATTAAAAGCTGTTAAAGTAACTGATTTTTGCACTAATAACATGATTTTTGCACTAATAACAGGAATATTTGAAAAGGAAAGCAATGCAGAGACACGACGTGCAAGTCAATCACAACACCATATACCAACCAACTATTAGGCTTTAGGTTCCAAGAGATAATTCAAGTTTTGGGATGATAAGTTTTCAAAAACCAGCATGAAAACAAAAGTTGGGAAAAGCATCTTGATTTCAAACTAACTGAAAATATTAACACCAATGTTATTCATATCTCTACTCACTAGACTAACTGTTCTTATGTACATCTGCAGCTACCCATGACAAAAACTATAACATTAACCCTTCCAACATTCCCAAAAGCTCCTCGGTGAACAGAAAAAGGCACAAAAACAAGATACATTTGTTACCCTTTCATCTTCACGGGATCATGTATATGCTAAATTGATTTCAGCTGATGTCAAAAGAGTTCAACAGTCATCACCTCCAACCTCCCAGTCAATTCTTTAACCCTGCAGAGCAGGAGAACTACATTCTCAACTGTATAGATCAAAGCATAAACGAATTAGCCCATTTTTTTATAAAAAAAAATCAAATTCAATAATCACATGTTCTTTATATAAAAATAATAATAATTAAAATATAACAAAACATCTCTTCTACATCATTTTCCACTTGCTATGACTCAAACTAAACCATATATTGACTACATGATTTTTTTCCCATTATCTTACTTAAAACAACAATAGCAAGCCATCAGTTCCTCGTCCTGTTTCATTGGTTCACAGAGCCAGCAACTAGGAAGTGAAAAGGGTAAAAAAGAACACTAAAACATTCAGAAGTATCAATACAAATCAGACCTTTGAAGGAGCTTCATGAACCTTGTAACATTCCGGCGTGATCGAAGCCAGCCACATACCAGGAAACAAGCACTGCAGAAACAGAACCAACAAAAGCACATATCAATTAGTCATCAAATCCATCAATTAACCAGAAAATAATAATAGATCAGAAAAAAAGAAATGATGATTGCATACATCAAGTTGTTTTTGCACATGCTTAGCTCTCTTCTTTGACCTTCTCGCGGGCTTTGACCCAGTCAAGGAATAAATATCTTCTTCAATTTCCTCTCTAGTAAGAGGAATCGAAAACCTCAACTTCTTCTCCTTTTCCTTTTCCTTTTCCTTTTCCTTCTCTTTCTCCTTGTTGTTGTTGTTGTTGTTGTCATAGTTAGTAGCATCATTACCATTCCGGTTCGACCGAGTCCATTCACTCCGATTACTACTTGTCACCTGAGATTTGATCTCTTGCACCGCGCCTCCACCAATCTTCACAGCACCTCCGCTCCCATTCAAACCCTTATTAACGGCTCTCCTCGGCCTCAGATTCCACGTCTTCGGTATCGACTCCTCCACATCCTCCACAACAGCAGCAGAGTCCAGATCCCCTGCATCCGCAGCCACATCATCAACCATGCACTTGCTGCTACTGCTACCGCTGCTATTTTTGTTGGTCCTCAAACGAATAAAGATCTTCGATTTCTTCTCCAAAGTCTCAGCATCATCGGATTTTTGCTTCGATAACTTCTCAACCTTTACCCCGCCGTCTCCGTCCGAGTCAGCAGCAGCAGCATCCCGGTGAGGAGATTTGTTGGAGCGAAAGCGGTGGTGGTTGGTGGCGTTGTTGGAAGGGTTCATTGACCATTTAAGGTCTTGTAGAGGAAAGTTATGGAGTGGCTGGTGTGGTTTGACAGTAGTAGAAGAAGCCATAACAATATTGGTTGTGTTTGGGTGGGTTGCAGATATGGAGCGAAACACCATTGAAGAGAAACAATCCGATTTTTTTTTCTCAGTGTTCAAATCGGCAGCTTAATTGAGTTTTTCTGGTAGGGAAGGAATCAGAGAGTGAATTTGCTTTGGTTGGATAAAAGAGGAGAATGGAAGGAAATTGGATACCTGGAAAGTCAAATCAGGTCAATCTAAATCTCAAGGAATTATATGGAGGCAGAGAGAATATTTTCTTCTGAGAAATGATGGACAGGAAGCAGTTAATAGACACATACCCTTTGTTGAGGATGCTCTGAAGAAAGTGGAATGGATACAAGAAGTTCTTATTAATTATTTTATTACCAATACTGTCCTTGATAATTTTGTGTATTTGCACTTTGCCCTTCATAGATTTGTTTTCGTTTTTGTTTTTTTGTACTTCAATCTTACTGTGTAGGGCCTGTAGGCGTTTTAGAAACTTGGCTGATAAGGCAGCTTTATTTTTATCTGGGATGGGTTTTGGAATTTATTAGTTTATTAGTTTGTATTATGGGTTTGATAAATTTTTTAAAATGTCAAAAAATATTAAAAATATAAAGAATTTTTTTATTATATTATTAAACTTAGTTTAAGTGATTAATCTTTAAATATTATAATTTTTTTATATTTTTAAATTTTTTTATACGATGATATAAAAAAATTATTTTAATATATTTATAAGTAAAAAATAAAAAAATTCTTCTTGTGTGTAATCTTAAGCATGATGTTGTGATTTAACAGAGGAGGAACCTCTTCTTGTATGACGTTTTTCTGTGGATCAATTGATAATTGATTAGGCCAATAAATATGATATTAAAAAAATGGTTATAATTATTATCGAGAATCCAAGATTGAGACATGTATTAAACATCTGGGTTTTATATCCTCGATCGTTTCCTGCCAGAAAGTGGCTACAACATTGGACCACGAGGATTCCTTCTTTTGGTGGGAAAAAGGTGTTGACCGGTGTTGCCAGTTAAATGCTAAGACTAAAGACCGAGGAAAAACTATTATCTTTTTATTTATTTATTCGCGTGACTTATTGGTTAAGGCTACGTTACGTGTTTTTTAAAATTTTAAAAGTTTTTTTAGTTGTAAATTATTATTTTTTAATTATTTTGATGTGTTGATTTTTTTAAAAAAAAATAAAAAATTATTTTAATATATTTTCAAGTAAATTTTTATTTTTATATCATATTATTAAATAAATAATAATTTATGATTCAAGTACCATCGCCTTTCATAAATTGTCTTGTAAGTTGTAACTTTCTTTCCTGATTCTTGCGGTCCCATTTTATATAGCAGTTCTGTCAAAATGGTTTTGCGGGTTGTTGAAAATTCATGCCTCCTTATATATATCTATATAAAAGGAAGCTCTTAAATCGGGACACGTACACACCATGCCGATGGTGTCCAAGTGTGAGAGTCGCTATACATTTATGTGGTTTTTGTTTCACTCGTTGGCCAGACCTCAGCCATCCAATTTAACTCCCGATACCCATCTGTCAACAGCAGCCT
>Ga0307515_10016626_pt1 | contig 13452 bp, 8 predicted proteins | sample 17_EM_MG_FD_194513 | JGI IMG/M metagenome (GOLD analysis project Ga0307515, IMG submission 194513) | Populus trichocarpa ectomycorrhiza microbial communities from riparian zone in the Pacific Northwest, United States - 17_EM | ecosystem: Host-associated > Plants > Roots > Unclassified | place...
CAATTGGATCTAAAAGTCACACTTCATTAAAAAAATGCAAAGTAACTCCAAGACATATGAAAAATGTTAGAACTACTAGAAACAAAAAACAACAGTGGCAGCACATGCTGGAGACGCGCTGGGTGATCGAGTTGGACTGCGAGCATTTTCGACACACGTCGGTGGAGTTAAAGAGGTACATGAATAGTTATGTAGGTTCCTATATTAGTTTAATATGCCTTGTAGCAAATTAGTTGGTTACATGTGGCATATTATATTCATGTAAATACATATTTATTATTAATAAAGGCTTAATTTATCTTTAATATTCATATAATATTAGATTAATAAATCTAGAGTAAAGATAAAGTCCATAAGACAAAAATGCTTTATAAAAGGGAATTATAAAATTGTTATAATTATGTGATTCTTATTGCATCAAATCATTGTTTCTAAAATACTCATAGTCGATGCTCTTTTAAATATTGGACATTTATTAGAGTCGTAAAGACTGATATATATATTATGTTTTTTTCTTTATGAAAGGAAGCAGTTGTTCTCATAAGCTGAGGTATAAGGGATACCTAGAACTAACATGTAAGTGCTTGTCATAAGACATGTACACTGAACTGACCTACATGAGAATTTTATATGGAGAAATCTCCTATATTTATGGCTCATGTGATGATTGTATAAGTTATTATTAGACTTGAGATCACTATAACATCTTATATAAAGAATGTTATGCTTTGATTCTGTTACATGTTATCTTAATCGAGGTAATGAAAGGGCAAACATTGAGTATACCATAAATTATATGAAGGTACTTGAGTAATCAAGAGGGGATTCATCATCCTAGGTGAATTAGAAAAAATATTCATCTATTCTCAAATAGTATTAACAAAGAAATCCTTGTACAATGTAGAATGAGATTTGAAAAGAGTTTTAAATCTTATTCAAATGATCAATGACTATTATGTAGAGAATAAACATGATTTAGCGTGACAGACATACTCCATGCTTTAATGTTAAATTAAAACATTATTGATGAAAGGATATTAATTACACTGAGAAACCAATCACTGAAAGGTTAAGTTAAACCACCAAGGACTTTTGTAATATTTGAGGGATCATGACACGTTGCTAAACGATGCACATGATCTTCAAATATAAATTAATCAATTATTGAACTAATAATAAATTAAATTGTTTAATTTATTTATTTTGAATTATAATTTATATTTGGGTCAATATATTAGAAACCTAATGGGTCACACACACATTGAGAACTATTAGCTAAACGATGCACCTGATTTTCAAATATAAATTAATCAATTATTGAACTAATAATAAATTAAATTATTTAATTTATTTATTTCGAATTATAATTTATATTTGGGCCAACATATTAGGAACCTAATGGGTCACACACATTAAGAACCATTAGTTAAAAATTAAACTGAAATGATTTAATTAAGTATGACTTGATTAAAATATATTTTAGAAATTAAGGAATATAATATAATTAATATAAAGATTATATTTCTAGACCTAGAAAAAGTAAGGGCATGATTGATTACTTTTTAAAATTGTCCTGAATTAATATATGCATATTATTCCAGAGAAAAATTGATATTTTATCAATTTATAGGGTTTTTCAAATTTTCCTATAAATAGTAACCTCCATGTCTCTTATCTTATTTGAAGAGTGATTGTCTATTAGACAGAAAAACTATGTAAACACAATATTAGAGCTAACACTCCAGACATAACAATCAATAATATAAGGATTTAGAAGATTTTTTACGGGTGATTCATGTGGATTACAATTGGAAGCCGGATAATCGGATAACTTATAGTTTGTGATATCTCAGCTTTTAAAAAATTATTTAAAATAAAAAAAAACAGATTTTCAAGTAATAAATCCTCAAATGACTCTAAATTAATCTAACAAGATCCTAAAAATTCCTGAATAATTTTATTTTATAATTTCTGTTGTGTTTACGATATACATAACCAATATACTCCTCTTCCGGTGTATCAACATCTTTGATGGTGGGACATCGATGGCTTCGCAGAACAATGCTGATGTTGTTATTTTTCTCGACTGCTGCTACTCTTTTTGGCAGTGTTATGGGTTGTTGGAGCTGCAATGAATGCCGCTGCTGTGGTAAGAATCTATTGGAGTGAGTGGTTGGTGGTTGTGGTAAGAATCCGATGGTGGCAACAGGGGCGGGAGGCTGAACAGTAGGAGATTTAGGGGACCGATGTGTTTTATTGCTAGCCAGGTATTATTTTGCAAGAGTCCCCTCTCTATATTCGTATGTGTCTCCTATTTATATTTGCTGAAAACCAGGAAAAAAACTAAAAAATAATGTTAGTCAATTAAATTATTTTCTACTTGATTACAGGTTTCTAATTAATAAAACTTTCTTTTTTTAATTTAATGTGTATGATCTCTTTTAATTACTTTTTTAATTTAGGGAGTGAAATAAAAAGAAAAGGAGGTAAAAAAAATTAAAATTAAAAAAGTAATTAAAAGAGATCATACACATTAAATTAAAAAAAGAAATATATATATCATGAAAATAAAATTAAATAGAAAAATTAAGGGTCAAAAATAGGTGAGGGCCTGTTTGGGAGTGTGGTTGCTTTTCAAAGTGTTTTTCATACTGAAATGCGTCAAAATGATATTTTTTTTATTTTTTAAAAACCATTTTTAAAATTAGCACATCAAAACGATTCAAAATAAAAAAAAATTTAATAAATTTTTTTTTTTAATTTTTTAAAAACACGGGTTGGCTCACGTTTCCAAACATTTTTATTATTGTGGTTGTGATGAATATTATAAGTTGTAGTGTCAAGAAAATATTTACCCTTCTCCATGAGGTTAAAACATTTTTCTCTGTGAGGTTAAAACATTTTCTCCTTTTTCATGATATTGGAATATGTTTATTCAAATTAATACTATTTAGGAGTGTTTATTTTACATTGAAGAATAGAGGAAAATATTTCCATGAAATTATTTTCTTAAAAAAAAATATCACACTTTAAAATATGAGTTTAATTATATGAGCTGAAAATTTAAAATGTCCAATTTAATATGAAATTTCAGATTTTATAATAATTTTTGTAAGTTTGAAAACTACACCATGCGAGTACACTAGAGAGAGAGAGAGATGCATTTTCTACAGGGACTATGATTGAGTGTACTAACCCTTGAAAAACAATTGTTGATTCAAGCTGATACAACTAATAAGAAAAGACCATCTGTTAAAGTTCGATCCAAATATTTTTTTTAAGGATATTTTATTTAAAATAAATTATTTTTGTTTACATGATTAGCTAATTTATTTTATTTTAATTAATACAAAACTAAACATTTAATACAACCAACCCTCCATTTAAAAAGCAATTACAATAATTAAAACGCCTGAAATAAGAAAAATAAGGAGAATTTCCTCTTCATAAACGTATTTTCTGAACAAAAATCAAGAAAAAAAATAATATTCCCTAGTGGATTAAAATAAAATATCAACAAATTCGTTTCGTGTACCAAAACTGTTTTTCATTTATCTAATTTTCAATCTGCTTCCACATTAACTCAAGCACTTATCTTGAACACTAAATTTTGACTTCCTGACTTCTCTACATGTAGCGTCTCTGTCGTGTTTCTTTTTTCCATTTTCATGGACAATGGAAAAGCTATACCTGTATTATTTCCCTAATCATCCCAATCTTTGCGCCCTTCTTCTGCATCAGAGTTCCTGGAAGCGATGACATCTGATAAAACATTTGCTGTTTGATGTCCATTTGGCTGTTTCACCTCCTTTATTTCATCCCAGTCATCATCCCACCCTTCATCCCACCCTTCAGTTGTTTCCACATTATTAGCTGAATGGGAGTCTGGCCGCTCCATTTCAAGTTCCTGATATGGGACTCCATCAACATGCGAGCTTTTTAGAAACCAGCAGCAGGCACATGCCCCTCCAGATATCAAAGCTATCAAAAACAAGTAGGCTCCGTATTTGGGGGATAAATAGGTGCCATGTCCAAAGAACGGCTCATATTTGACTTTTTGTTTCTTTGAATCCATTTCAATTGTGCACGAACCATTTCCTGTGTATAATATGATGGACGGACTTCCTTCAATGTTTTCTGAGACATCAATCTGAACAAAGAATGCAATAGGACTTCTCAAATTAAAGATAGAGACCAAAGATCAATATGTAGGAGATGCTCAATTGATTTTACAAAGGTTGTTTATGCATGAATCAGTATTTCTGCAAGTTAAAACCGGTTCCTTGTTTCCAACTCTATAACCCAATCCCCCATTATATCAGTTGTCAAACAAGACTCCCAATGTATTCCCACCAAGACATGTCCCACTTCTGTAAAGCATAAATGCTAGAAATTAAACGAGCTGAACCTTTTTGGCATCGTGTTTGGATAGTTGTATCTCTGGGAAAGTAACCTTAATATCTGTGATTGTAAGATTCACTTTCAAGATGCCCTCTCCATCATTCTGGACAAGAAGAAACAGTTCCCTGGATGCTACATAGGAAAAATACAGAGAACTTCACTGTAAATTCAGTAAGGCATGAGGAATGATCAGTGAAGATGAAAAACCCAATCCAATGCATCATAAATCTAAGTGGACATGGGATTTGCAATGAAAGAATTGCAGCCTTGTGCTAAGAGTCTTTGTCTCTAGTTTTATCAATACGAACATGACGCCGTGATCATTAGCAAAAATTGCCATGTATTTGCTTTAGCAAGTAGTGAGAAAAGCTGTTCACAGTTTACATATTGGATTGATGTTTTTGCATTCAAAACAGAACGTTGCACAGTCAAAGGCATACAAGAACAACAAAAGGGAAGAAGTGATGGTCATCTGACATTAGGAAGCAGAACATCCAGAATATAGGAATCTTGGCGCGATAGTTTTTCAAATTCGGTAGAAGAATGGATCCAAAGTGACTGGGGTTAGACAACAATAGGTATATGCATGAGTCATCAAACATCACAAATTAGATAATCCAATGTTTCATTTGTTCATTCCAAATGTTCTATTTAACTGAAAAAATCTCCATAATAAATGAAAACCATTTCCCAAGAGATTCAATAGTCAAACTAAATCCATATTCTGTCAAGTCAAGCAAAAAATCAGTTCAATTAAGAAAAGTACAATATGGTTAAAGCAGGCAAGCTTGAAGGTAAAGCCAGATTCAGTCAAGGCAAGAAGGAAAATTACAAAACCCTTATGGGGGGTTATCTGGCATGTATGATCATTTCTACTAATTTTAGCATTACAATGTTGTTTCCATCATGATTTGCAAAAACAACCTCCCGATGCTCTCTCTGTTGGGAATTATCATTCACTCTTCAAAATGGTAGTGCAGACAATGTTGCAGGACAAGTTATAAATGCAGCATGTATCCAAATACTTTGGAAAAATAATGATCGTAAAACCAGATGATTTCCTGACCTTATCGGTTTTATGACATTAAGATGATCTTCAACAAGCAAAGAAGGAATGGCATAAGTTGCTATCCCATGTAAACAAAAGGACTAGATTTACATAACTTGCTGAAAATGTTCTACTAGTTGATTAACATACTGTAGCAGAATATGAAATTAGAACTGTAAAGTGATGATTAGTTGAGACATTAAGATGATCTTCAACAAGCAAAGGAATGGCATATGTTGCTATCCCATGTAAACAAAAGGACTAGATTTACATAACTTGCTGAAAATGTTCTACTAGTTGATTAACATACTGTAGCAGAATATGAAATTAGAACTGTAGAGGTATTACAAGAACATTTTTAGAACTTTAAGGTTGGTTTCATCGAACTCAAAAATTATATATCAGGTGGATGAGAAAGTGGTCAAATTGAACTGTGGACGAGATCACAAGAATGTTTTCATAGAAAACAAATAAATCAGCAAGACCTAAGTTAGAGAAACTAGATGAAGCAGCTGCATCTTCTCAGGGGGAACAGTTGAGAGATAACATGAAGAAGAACACCTTCAAGTTTGAGAACCAAGATTGTAGTTCTAACTATTTCAAATCTATTTATTTGAACACAAATTAACTGAACAAAATCAATATTGAGATATTAGGGCAACAAAATCTAAACAAAAAGAAAAGAAAAGAGAGAGAGAGAGTCGAGATTAGCAGTAGAAGAGTACTCACAGGTACTTGACGAAAGAAGGCAAGCAGCGAGGTTATGAGTCAAGTCCCGACATCCCCTTTTAACCATCGGATCGGAACACCTCTCCTTCGTTTCAATGTAATATTGAAATGGTGCGGGAATCGGAGAGCTCTGCAACAAAAACAAAATAAAATAAAATCTATATATTATTAAAAATTCTAAAAAAAAAAACAGAGAGATGGAGGGAAATGGAGTTACCACCTCTGGAGATTCTCTTGTCATTAATTTCCGAGGTAATTCAAAAACCCAACCATCGCATCCTTTTCCCATTATAACACTCATCATCAACCCACGAAGAAGAAGAAGAATAAGAAGATTTATTACCCTCTGATTACTCATAATCAATTGATTTACAGATAATTATTTCAGCACGACACTGCTCCCTTGGCTTCTTCTTCTTCTTCCTCATCCTCTCCTCTTTTTAACTAGCTTCTTCTACAGGTCAAAGTCTATACTCGTTGACTCCGTCTCTCCTTTCTCGGCTCCTTCTCCCTTTCATTCTTCCTTTCACAATTAATTAATCCTCTACGGTTACTCCTACTGAGGCTGCTGCTGCTGCTTAGCTTACCCTTTCGCTTTCAAATTACTCATGTGGCAGTTTTGGGGTCCACAACGGTATCTTGAAGACGTCACCGTTTTTCTCATTCTGTGAAACGACAGCGTATCTGTGCCTATCTGTGTTTGGAATTAGATTCTTTTTGTTTTTTTTTTCCTGAACCCTTGTCTGTAAATCAATGATCTATTGTCTTAATTCACTCTCTCACTCTCTCTCTCATATGGAAACAAACCCCCAAATTCCTTCAAATTAGGGTTTGATTTCGTCCATGTAAATTCAAATAGAAAAGGCAAAGAGAAATGTCAACAGAGGAAATATCTTTAGTTTCTCCACAAAACGGAATAAATTCACAACTCCTCTTCCAAGACGATCCATTACGATTCAGTTGCACCGGACCGCCTCCGCAACAACAGCAGCAACGCCGTGTTGGGGATCCCAAAACTCGAGAACTCACCGGTTTTATCGATGACAACAAGCTCTTCTCCGCCACCACTACTGCAACCGCCACTTCCACCGCCGGCTCCGACCGTTACTTTCCCTCTCACCACCACCACCACCACCAGGATTTCCCGAGGAATGTTTATCAGCGTGAACCGCAGGGAACTAGTGGAGATGATACCGACGGTGAGGATGATGAAGATGATGAGGAGGACGATGAGGAGGAGGTTGATGACGTAGACGGTGGTGATGGTGATCATGAGAATGGAGTTGATGTGCTTGTTGCTGCTATTGATTGTAACAGCAAAAACACTAACTGTAACAACAATAACTGTAGTGGAACTATTAGTAATGCTAGTAATAGTGTTCATTTGGACAAAATTGGAAATGGAAATGCAAAGCCCAAGCATCTTTCTTCTTTTGGTAAGTGGAAAGAAAATCTTTTTTTTTTCAAAGCTTCTTTATTTCCGTCTTCTTTATTGGTGTTATTTGTGGTTGCTTGTTTAGGGATTAGTGGGGAAATGGTGAAAGATGGAATTGGTGGTGGCGGCGGCTTGGGGCAAACAGGGAATAATGCGGTGACGATCGCGGAGGCAGATGGGGAGATGTATTATTCGCAGTATTTGCAGGGGACGGGGGGGTCTGGTGCTGGTGGAAAGGATATGTGTGTGGAGAATGGTTGTGGATTTAGTGGAAGGAAGGACGTTTCAGCATTTTCGAGTGAGTCTGGAGATTCTTTAAGGGCTATTTTATCGGACCCTGTTACGTAAGTTTTTGAGATTGATTGTTGAATTTTTTTTTTCTATGTTTGTATGCGAATTTTTTGTGTTTGGCATGCCATGGACTATTTGTGTTCGAATCAGAAGTTTTTGGAATATCTGTTTTGGCATGCCATTTTTTTATTCTACCTGTAAGCATGTTGCTGGCAAAGTTTTTACTTGTGCAATTTATTTACTTTGGTTTATGGATTCAGGGGAGCTTTAATGGATGACGCTATGATATTGCCTTGTGGGCATTCATTTGGAGCTGGTGGAATGCAGCATGTTATCAGAATGGTCAGTTCTCAATTGAAGGAATTTTTGGTCTTTGAAATCATTCATTGCAACTCTCTATCATAGGAGGTTTGAATAACTTCTCATACTGAGAAAATACCAGATCAAAGAGTGTGAGAGAAAAGAGAGGGGGTGGGGGTTTTGAGTTTCGTTAATTGTGTGCCTCAATGAATTTTATCTGCAAACTTTAAAATTACTACGAAGCTTCAAGCTGCTTCTGACGTCTTCCAGCATTAGTCACTGTTACTATAAAGTTTCCTTCAGAAGCACTATAATGAAGTCTGGATATGTCCATATCGAACAGTAATTTTGGCTCAGTTGAGGCTCTGACACAAGCACTACCTTTTAAGTGCGTCTATTTGCATGTTTGTTCCTTGTAATTGGCCACTTTTCTATCTTATACCCTTAAGCAGTCCTTGTAATTTATTAGTTGAACTTGTACAGTTTTTTTTAACTTTTAATGGTAATGCATGTTTCTAGGTGCTGGTTTTTATAATAGTTGTATTTTATTGCTTTGGGCGAGAGCAAGCTACAAACCATGTCCTGACAATCTGTCAATAGTATCATAACTGTCTTCAAGGCCTTGTGATCAACAATTAATGAAATAGCAAACTTTTGTTGGTCAGAGATAACACTTCTTGGACTTTCAAGAAGAGCAAGCTTGAACCTGTGATTGATATACTGGAATGAAGTATTTTTCTTCTTGTTGAATTGTCTTCCTTCCACTCATTTTATAACAACTTATATGAGATGTTTCTGGATTTTAGCTTTCTGCTTAGCAATGCTGAAAGTTGTGCGCCTCTGCTTGTTCTGTGCAAATGGTTTACTTTCACTGGACTCTGTTATTTTAGAAATCTACAGTTGTGTTGCATTCTGATCTCTCTCTCTCTCTCTCTCTCTAAGATGTTCTTACAGTTGTTATGATATGACTTTGATTTCAGTTTTATGCTTGCATTTTCAGAAAGTTTGCTACAGTTGTTCACAGTCAATTTCAGAAGACTCAATAGCTCCCAACCTCTGTAAGTAGTAATTTTTTGTTGTTGTTGTTGAAGGTTGTAGGATTTTATGATCGTGCTTCCTACAAGAAAAAATCGCAGGCTTTGTATTTTTAAGCAGTGGCAAGATATAGGGAGTCTATAGTCACTATGATAAAGAGAACTATGACAAGTTCATCACAGCTTTCATTTTCTTTGGCTTTGCCTTTTCAATTGTTCATTTGCTGCTGTCTATACAGCTCTCAGATATGCTGTCCAGGCATTTCAGCGGGAAGAGGAGTTACAATTTTATCGCTCATCCAAAAGGAGGAGAGAGAGGTTTGACCAGGTTTGTTCCCGTCAAGCCCTGGGTTTCCTTTTAACATAATTCTCTTTAACAATTGTCAATAGAATAGGAGCAGACTGCATAACAATGCATACCTTTCCTTTTCATTGCAGTCATGCTGAACTGCATGGTTCTTCCTCATTGGAAGTAGATTTTCTCAATGAGATGTCTTCACTGTTGACAAGTCAATAGCCTGGCATTTAAAAAACTGTGTCAATCACTGGGGATTTATAAAACCCTGCAACTCAGATGCTTTCTTTAAGTATTCTTTTATGTTTTAATTATCCACTCCATCATTTTTTTTTTTACGTGTTTCCTCGGCAACCCTTTGGTTTTAGAATGCACCAGTGGCTTCAACTTTTATAGCTTTTCTAAAATCACCACTGTTTTTTCTCTTATAGGACAAAGGTGGTTATGGCGATTCAGGGGTCATGGATCCACCAAGGGGTAGAGGTGTGCAGTTCCCATTTGCTGTGACAGACCGGGTTATTATAAAGGTTGTTTAGCGAAGCTCCCAAGTTTTCCCTGTATGCGTTGTTTATTAATCATTTAAAATTAACAGTATGAATGGAAATATTCAGGGAAACAAGAGGACACCTCAACGGTTTGTTGGACGGGAGGCTGTTGTGACAACGCAATGCTTAAATGGATGGTTGGTCACTTTCTTGCTTTTCTTACCTTCAATGTTTGCATGTTTTAAGGTTTGGTGCGTTGCTCAGGTCAATTCTATACTGATGTCGGTTGCTCTTTTCTCATCTTTTGTGGGCATTTTCTGTTATGTGACCAAGAAGTTTTATCAGACATCTGTGAATTGTTGATTTTGAATTTCTTGGCTGTCATTACATGCATATGGAGATACATGGAACAAAATCTGTTTTGAATGAGTTAATACTATGATTAGTACTGTAAATAAGTGAGTACATTTGCAGCTTAGATGAGATAACGGATATGGTGATGGATACATCTTAAATGGTGTGAAATGATTGAGCAAACCTCTAGTCATTAGGATTGGGGATTGTCTCAGTTGAGATTTCCGCACCATGCATGTTGGCCTGTTTGTATGAAAGGTGGTGGTAACTGATCCTTGTAACTAATACAAAGTCATTTACAGGTATGTAGTGAAGACATTGGACAATGCAGAGAGTGTAAAGTTGCAGTATCGATCACTTGCCAAGCTTTCAGATGACCCATCTTCAAAAACAATATCAACCAAGATTGCCCCAAACTGGCTCTAGTCTTGCTTATACACAACCGAGGTAGCATTATTCTGCCTACACACCATAGCAGGTTGGTTTCCGATACTCAAAGACTAACTTTTCTTTACGCGATGAGTTTCTTGCTTGCAGTCCCTACTAGCCAATGTAAAGCCATGTAAATTATAGAAGCCATGATGCAAATGTAATTTTAGGAAGCATAGGATGAGAGTTAAAATGCAAACAATGTTATTTTTGTTTTGGACATGACTGAGGCTGTCTGTATCTAACTAATGTTTGTGCACACATGATTATCCCATATCAAGCTTTGTTGTTCTGCTAAGTCTCTGTGCATGTTGTTTAAATTATCCAGAGCAGCTGATCATTAGTCTGTCAGAACCAGAGAGATCCAAATCTCTTGCAAAAAAAAAAAAATTATAGTAAACGAGAAATTTGTGCTTTGGTCTGACTACGAGTCATGTACTATAGTGAAAAATATAATTAATATTTCTTCTGAAAAAGTTTACTATATTAGCACAATAATTAAAAGCAGAATTCAATGGAGCATTTCAAGAAGCCCATTGAAACTATTATGAGAGATCTTCAGAAGCCTTTTCAGTTTAGCAAGGCATTTTTTTTTTTTTATATAGGAGAATTCAAAGTGTTTTTTTTTTTTTATTTATCCTTCTGTTTCCGAATGGTGGATAACAAATCCACCAAGCTCAAGACTTCATTGGGCTCAAAAGTGCACTTAGAGCACTTGTTAAGAGTCATCTAATACTCTAATCAATTCATGTCTTTTTTTTTTTTAGAATTTATTGTAAACACTTAAAAACATTACCATATAAAACACACAATTATTTAATGTATTTTAATTATCCTATATTTTTATTTAATATTTTATTTTCATTCATTTACTTAACACAATACATTAAAATAAAATAGAAATATAAAGTCTAATAGAAATATTCTTATCATTTTTAATATTTGAAGAACAATTTTGTTTAAATTACACATATCACATAGAAAAATAATTAATGAATGAATTAATGTTAAGAAATTCTTGGAAATGCTAAATTTACCATTTAGTGTTAATTGATAAATTAATGTACGAGTATGGATTCAAGGGGTAGGTGAGTATGGATTCAAGGGGTAGGTAACATTCCTGTGAGCTAATTTTTTTTTAAAACAAAGTGGAAATTCAAAACATGATAAGTTGACATAGCCGAAACCCATTTGCTTAATTTTTTAATTTTTTTTTATTTCATTTTTTAGGGAAGATGTTTTAAATTAATACAAGTTAACTTCTCAAACCATTAAACAGATTATGGACCTAGTTGAGTTTAACAATTTTGTTTCTTGGAATTATTTTTTTTAATTATATCACATATAGGAAAGTGATTGAATAAAATTTAAAGAAAAAAAAATATTATGAAGGGTTGTACAAAAAAGCATATGCTAATATATATATATATATATAAAAGAGATAATTTTATTCAAAAACATGTAAAAATTGAAAGAAATTTTATAAATATTACTCTAAAAAGTTTCTAAATTAATTTATTTTAATGAATACTTGTCGAGACAAGCATCTCAAACATATTTATTATAATTAATTTAAATTTAAATTAAATGAAAAAAAAAAGTTAAAAGAAGGGCAGACAATTGAGCCTTAAATGGTCACCTAGATTTCTTAATATTTTTTTATTTGGTCCAAGTATCGAACGACATGTCATTTATCACATTTGTTTTTCTAAAAAAAAATAGATGATGTCTCGTTTCTATTTTCAGATTCTAACCACCAAAAAAAAGTTAGAAAATGGACCAGTGAGGTTTTAACCAAAAAACAATTCTCAACATGTTTTAACCTTAAATCACCTTAAAAAGAACCCTTACAATTCTCAAAAAAAAAAAAAATCTCAACCCAAAATGACTCTAGATGAATAAATAAAAATATCACAAAATTAAATAAGTCGAATGAAACTTATTAATACTAAAAATAAATGTTTTTTTGTTATTATAATATTGACAACCAATGACTTTATTTATTTATTTATTTATTTTTGACAACTTTCTTTTTTATTTTTCAAACCCAGAAACTTAAACGTGAACAAAATATTTGGATCAAAATATATAACTATCAAACCAAAAGAATCAAAAAAGGCATAAATAAAAAAAAGGCACTAATATACTGTTTTTGAAAACAAAGTCTTTAATGTTTTTCTTGGTTTTAATTTCAATCCCTTTATTTTTAATTTTTTACAAATAATAAATTAATTTTTTTAAAATCTAACATTAACTCAATATCAAAAAAAAAAATTACATAGCAAGAACCCTTATTAAGCTAATTGAATCAATCTATCAAGATCAATTTCAACTACCTTGACATGAAAATAATTAAACTGAAAAAAACTACGTGGATGGAAAAAAACAATTGTGCTTGAAACCGCAAATGATGTATTTTTTTTTCAATTTCAATTCAAGTCCTTATATTTTTAATTACAGCAAATAATAAAAGGAGATTTTTTTTACAAAACCAAACAACCAAAAATTGGGCAGATGTTATCTTAGAAAGTTGCTGTCCCTGATGAAGTATTTTTCCAACGAAATTTTGGGGGAGGGAGTTCAGGAAGACGACAAGAAGTTGCTTGAGCGGACTGGTCTGGCCTCTTATTTCAATTTTATCACCTAATATA
>Ga0307515_10016627_pt1 | contig 13452 bp, 3 predicted proteins | sample 17_EM_MG_FD_194513 | JGI IMG/M metagenome (GOLD analysis project Ga0307515, IMG submission 194513) | Populus trichocarpa ectomycorrhiza microbial communities from riparian zone in the Pacific Northwest, United States - 17_EM | ecosystem: Host-associated > Plants > Roots > Unclassified | place...
AAGTTAATATAGGCCTAACTATCCTCCCTTTTTACGCTATACGCGTACTTTAGACTAGAGTAGCAGATTAAGCGTAGTTAAGGTATTTAGGCTATTTTTTATTTCTAGTGCGTTATTAACCTAGCGTATAGCGTAGAGACGTTATACCTCCTTTATTGCCTTATAAATAGCCTTAGCTTATTATGTAATAAAGGGAGATAGTAAAGAATTATTAGTTATTTAAAGGTAGGCGCTAAAGACTAGTAATATAGGTATAAGTCTATTCGGGCTAGCGGAATTATTAATAGCTTTAACAGCTATTTACAAGGTAAGTTCTTTATTAGCGTCCTTTAGTTTTAAAGAGATAATCTTATATACGCGGCGTAATAGTGTATAATATTGCTCTATTTTTCTAATACTATTATACGCCTTAATAGGGACTTCCTTAACCTTAATTGCTATTGCCTTTATCTATTATCGGAACTCTATAAATAAAAAGTTCTTTCCTATTGTTGGGAATAAAGGTATATAGTCACTATATAAGGTATATTGCCACCACGTATAGTAAGTTGCCGTTATATACGGCAAGTTGCTATTACGTACTACTGCGGCACTAGCGTAGTAAGGAACCTTAAGTTTTTTACCCCTTTCTTTAATAATTAAAAAGAATAATAATTATTATACTATCTACGAACTATAGCTATATAATATTACCTTATATAACTAACACTGTTCGTACTAACTTAATAGCACGAGTGAGTTGTATCCACGGGCACGAAATACATGTAGTATCGTATGCTTGTTTGGATGGTGACTGTCGATTGTATTAAGGTAGGCTATGTGGTCTATATACTAACGCACCTCCCCCCTAAGCCAGTGTTTTAGGAGTGTACCAGACGCGTAAGCGGGTGGTTGGTGCACAGAACGCGTAAACGCGTACTCAGTGCACTAAACGCGTAGGCACGCGGTTGGTACAATAGGTGCTGTAATTATACACTAGCGGTACTTAGAAAATAGAACCACTTGCGTATAGCCTCCGTAATTGCCTTAATAGAACTATAAAAGACGTAAGAAAATACATAGGAAATCTCCCCCCGAGGTGCCTTCTGGGCTGCCTTCCAAACGGTGCCCTAAGCTGGTCGTAAGTCCTGCTTACGGTCCGTAAAATAAATCGTACGGCCTTTTAACGGGCCGTAGGCGTTCCGTAGATGCTCCGTCAGTCTCGTTCCACCCATTCTATAACTTCTAGGTTAAGCTTATTTGTGTTAATTAGGGTTTTAAGGGCTTAACATAGCTTTGCCTTAGTCATGGCGTCTACTAGGTTATTTCCGCCGCTAATCTATTTAACCTCTGCAATTTCACGTCGTTCATAGGCCTAACGTAAGTACATTAGGTCGACCATAAGCCTCTTCTCTTGTGTCGTACCTAGTTTAACTAGGCAGTCGTAGAGGGACTTTAAATTGGTGTATAAAACCAGGGGTAACTACTCCAGTTATAGGATCTTCTGGACCGTTGATTTAATTGCGGCTGCTATATCAAAGCCATAAGCTAGTGCGTATAGTTCGGAAGCTAGTACGCTATGGGTTACTCGTTTGCATTTAATTGAAGACTAGTGCAGTATATTTACGTCCTAATTATAGTCCGTAAGTACAATTACAAAGCCAATTTATAATAATAGGTCTTTATTATTAGTAAAGGAGGCGTCCGTAAATACTAGTAAGCTAAGGGAACTTAGGTCTAGTGGTATAAAAGTAAGTCCCCTTGCTGCATTATCAATTTGCTACTAAATGCGCTTATTAAGCTGCTTAATATTTTTTTCTTGCGGATCTACTGCCTAGGCCGTAAAGGACAAGTCATAGGCAGATTTAGGTTAACAGACTATGGCAATATAGGCGCCCCTTGTACGCTGTACAGCGTATTAGTCCTTCGTATTTACGGTCTTACGGGTCTCTTTACGGGAACTAGTAAGGTCCGTAGGCTTTACTATAACAGGCTTTAGGTTTTAAGCTTAGCGTTCCTAAGTCAGCTTAATTAGGTTGCCCTTTTGTGTAATTAGGCCTCCATTAAACTTAATCGGATTTTGCTTAGTTAACTATTCTCGCGGCTTTGCCAAGAACTTAGCCTTTTATAGTTTAGTTTCTTTAGCGTCCGCAAAGGTCTGGTCTGCTAGAAATAGGGTATTATCTGTTTAGAGTTTAACAATACTAAGGCCGTTCAATGGGCTATATAGGAGGCAGGGGTTATAGGTTAACTGTTCCATTTTAAGCTTACTAACGTAATGCTAGTAGTACGTCTTAAACTAATGGTTTCTAGCTTCCGGTACTCTGTATAGAGGTTTTATAACCCGTAGAATTATTCCTGGTTGTAGGTTGAGCTTAGGGGGTGGCCGTATAAAGATATCCCTACTTAGGTAGGTATTAGACTATATATAGGCTTGCGAGATGTCCCGTAGGTAAAGAGCTACGGGTTTGCTTTGCTGTAGTCCGGGCGTAAGTGCAAGTATAATCTATTAGCTGACTTATTAAATTATAGGCGATTACGTAAGGACTAAGCCCTTCCTTTAGTCGTTATAGGCTTATATAACAAGCCTTAATTTTTTAAAAGCTTTGTTAGTACCTAGGTGCTTAATTTTGTTAATAAAGCGTAAGTTAAATATACGGACGCCTTACGGAACGTCTTTCTCCGTTATAACCGCAAAGACGCCCTTTTTAAGTAGTCCATTAATCTCTTTACGTCGTAAGTCCATAAAAGGGGTTTCCTATACTAGAACTAATATATCCGTATACGGAGATTGCCTTATAGGTATACCTACGGAGCTTACGGATATGCCTACGGAGTTTATGGATATGCCTGCGGAGGTTATATGGTTCTCTATCGCAGGGTTCTTATTTATAGGGTGCTTCTAGGGGCGTCCTCGACTGCGCTTTATAGTCGGCTTAACAGGTTTGGTAAGTTCCTTAGGGACTTCTAGGGTAGACGGGGGTGCTTCTAATTCGTCTAGTTCGGCGGTTGCTTCTAGTTCGTCTAGCTTAACGTTGTAGGTGTTTTCGGGCCAAAAGTAGGGTTTTACGGACGTGCTTCTAAACCTAGTTGGCCCGCTAGGAAGTTATACGCAGCACGTCTTATTTTCTACGGCCAGTAAACAGTAGGGTCCGGTCTACTTACCGCTTTTACGCCATATAAGGACTTTAGAGTTAAGCGGGAGGTCGTATACTAAGGTTGTATTAGGTCCGTTGCGGTAGTATAGGGCATTATTAACAGTTTATTTGGCCCGTAGTTTAACTATCTTAGCTATTACCTTCCGTATTACAGCTGCTCGTTCCGTAATAGACGGGGTAGGGAGGCCTAGGTTGCTTATCCTTAGGTAGGCTCCGTAAACTAAGAGGGTGGGTACTAGTCCGTTAGGGCTAGCGGTGTCGTTAACGGCTTTTACGGCCATCTGTAAAGCTAGTTCCTTTTAAATATCCTTATACTCGTCCGTAATAATCTAATAAGCTCTCTGTAGAGCTAGGTAAGCTTGCTTAATAAGCCTAATAGATTAATACGCCTTAACTAGAACGGCTTTTATGGAGATAGCTATGGCCGTAGCATACTGCTAGAATTCCTTACTAATAAAGTTCCTACTGGCGTTGTAGGTAATATACGCAGGGGGTCTAACGTATATATTAATCCAGCAGGTCCGTAGAATATCCTAGGTATACTTTGCGGATATATTTTATAACTAACGGGCGGCTTAGTAGCGGGTTGCCTCGTTAATTATATATAGTACTAGGCTGCCGTTAATGTACATAATATCTACATACATTAAATGGTTGAAGTTAAGATCCTTATAAAGGGTAAACTTAAATCGGCCTAGGGAACGTCCGTATTTCTAGCAAAAGGAGCAGTATTTAGTTAGGTGGTCAATTGCCTTCCTATTAACGTTGTCGTGTCCGGAGCGTTTAAGGACTCTATATAGCTTTTCGGCTGACAGGTAGCCAAAACGGCGGTATAGGCGGTAGATCTCAGTACTGGTAAGGTAGCACGGGTTATAGTTAAAAGATTCCTAAATATAGGTTTGTAAAGTTTCTCCCTATATAAGGAACGGGTGTCTAAATCGTCGTGTAATTAGTAGGGTAATATGCTTACTTTCTAGGGCAGTTACGGGGCCAATTAGGGTGTCCGTAACATTGTTATAGTAGACCTATAGTCTATCTATATCCGCAAGGCAGAGTAGGAAAGGGGTGTCCGCTTTTACTATATAGAAGTTAACTAGGCCAATTGGGGTCTTAACTTTGACTAATCTAATTAATGCGGTTAAGCCAATGCCGAATTAGACGTTTACGGCCCTAGTTTACATAGTATTAATGTCTGTATTATTATTTATGGTGGTCTTATATACAAGGTATTGTCCATAACCTATAGTAGACTTCTTAGAGGCACCTGTATTAATTATAACGCTATAGAATTCTTTAGGGGTGTAGCGTTTTATAGTGATATATGCAAATAGGTCCTGTTCGCGGTCCGTAACGTCCGTAATAGGTCTAATAGGTATACTTACGGGCTGGTTTTTGGGTGCAATTAAGTGTACGAAGGAACAGTCGGCTAATACGGTCGTAATATTAAAGGCTTAGTTGTCCGTAAAAGGTCCGTAAGTGGTTAGAAACGTCTCTAAGATCTTCTATTCCTAAGTATTTAAGTTAAAGTCAATTATAAGGGCTTCTATTAACTCGTTAAAAAACTCCTCTACTTCCTTTCCTTTATAGTCTAAGATAAACTAGTTAATCTAATTATTAAATTTCTTCTTAGACTTATTACGTTCTTCCTAGGTATGCCTTATAGACTAATATTCTTCCTTACCGCACATAAAGCACTTCTAGCTGGTTCGTCTATAGGGGTATGCTTTTATACGGGAGTTGTTATAGGGGTTGCGGGTAGGGCCTAGTCGATGCGGGTACTGCTAGCGGTAGCGGCGGTCTGTAAAGTAGACGTCTAAGTCTGTTTGCGGATATTGAATATCCGTAATAAAGGCTTAAGTGCTACCTAGTGGGTTTAAAACTTCGTACGTTATAATAGAGGAGCGTAGATTATTAATAAGGCTAGTTAAAGTGTCTGTAGGCTTATAATAGGCGTACTTATAGGGCTCTACTTTCTAGTAGGTCGTAATTAGTTTGTTATGCAGGAAGTCGTCTGTTTAAAGCTTAGCATTAAGGCCGTGCTATAGGTGCCGGAGGTCTTTAATGAGAATTTGCAGGCACTCTATAGTCGATTTTTTAGTATTCTTATCAATTACGGTCCGTAGCTTAGTTGTATTCTATTAGGTAAGGATATCACGCCTATATTCTGGTCCTTTAAAGTAGTTACGGGTAGCTTTGCATAGCTTATTAAAGGGAGCACCAAGGGGTTTACTCTTAAGGTTAGTGTAGTAGTAGTTAAGTGCTAGGCCGCGCAGTATAGTAGAGTAGGCTTAGCTAAACTCTTATTTAGGAATATTAGCCTTTTAGCAAAGGTCCGTAAAGATAGTTAGTTTGAAGTCAAAATTGTCGTTTTTACCGCTGTACTTAGATTCGTCGGTATAGAGTTTGGCTAGGTTAGCTAGTTCCTTGCCGTAGGTCTTTACTTAGGTGTGTTACGGATCTATAACTTATAGATCTGTAGCTTGCGGATATATAGCTTACGGATCTGTGGCTTGCGGATATATAGCTTGCGGATCTATAGCTTAAATAACGGAAGGGTTTTAGTCCGTATTTTAGTTTGCGGGGGTATTACGGTCCGTAATTTAGGTTACGGGGGTATTGCGGTCCGTAACATAAGTACTGGGTATACTTTAGGCAGTAAAATTAATTCCGAAACTGCTTAGGTTTGCAGGACGAATTTGGTTAAGAGGGTTAGGTATAAGGCTAGCGATTATATTAAGTTTAGAAGAAGTAAAGAGTTCCTTTACTTCTTGGTACTGGTCTAAGATTTCCTCTTTAGTCTATTCCGTTTGGTCCTTCTCGTGTATTATATTATATAAGGACTGTATAATAGTAACTTATTTATTCCTTTTAACCCATATACCTTAGTTACGTAAAAGGGTTTATAGTTTACGGATGGTAGTAGGGTTACAGGCCTTAAAAATAGCTTCCGTAAAGTCCGTAAAGTCTTCCTAGTATTGCTTCCACAGGTTATTATTTATAAGCTCAAAGTATCTATATTTAAGGATTTTAAAACTAATATAGTCGTTAACGCCGTCCGTAGACGTAAGGTCAACTCCTTATCTCCACTTCTTTTAACCTTTGCTAATTTGCTTGCTAATATCTGCTATACTATATAGTATAGTATGGTACGTAGCGGGTAGAAGAGGTCTTATAAGGGTCCGTAAAAGCGGTTAGCGGGTCCATAATAGTCCGCAGAGGGGTAAAGGTCTCCGTAAGGGGTTAGAGAGGAGGCTGGGGTATTATAGTAGGGTGTGGTAAGGGTCAGGGTTTAAGGTGGTCGCGTTAACTACTGGTACAGTAGTTAATATATCTAATTAAGGTAGAGCGTAAACGTCTTCCAAAACTAGGGTAGATTTAGGGTAGTTCTAGATAAGGTAGAGCGTCAGACGTCTTCCAAATCTAGAGTACTTTAATTCTCTTCAACTGAAATAGGGGCTTGTAAGGTGGAGCGTTAGACGTCTTCTAAGCAAGTGCGTATCTCCTGATCTGTGCGCGCTCACTAATCAGTGTTTGTACTAACTTAATAGCACGAGTGAGTCGTATCCACGGGCACGAAATACATGTAGTATCGTATGCTTGTTTGGATGGTGACTGTCAATTGTATTGAGGTAGGCTATGTGGTCTATATACTAACGCACCTCCCCCCTAAGCTAGTGTTTTAGGAGTGTACCAGACGCGTAAGCGGGTGGTTGGTGCACAGAACGCGTAAACGCGTACTTGGTGCACCGAACGCGTAGGCACGCGGTTGGTACAACAGGTGCTGTAATTATACAAACACTAATTAGTAGTTAATTTTACTGTTATACTATAGAATAGTAAGGTATTCTACTAAGAAGAGATAAGCCACTATACCAGTGCTACTTGTACTAGAGGAAGCTATCTTTTAAGGTTAGAACTAATCCTAAACCTTAAATAAAACTCTTTTATAAATCTAAGGATTTAAAGGCCAGAACTGGTCCTAAGCCTTTTTAAAATTATAGATTCTTATATCTATTATACAGAATAACACGTTTTATAAGTCTTTGCGATTTAAGGCTAGAACTAGTCTTAAGCCTTATAATCGTAAATATACATTATAAACACGTACTAAACAATAAATATATATTATAAACGCGTACTAAATAACAATCCCTATGCTAATAACACTTCCCTCCCTCTAAAAACATGGCTACGCCTACTTTAAACGACTAGAAAGACTCCTTACTACTAGGGGTAGCTTTATACGCGAAACTTATTAATAAAAATTAGGACGAATTTACCTTTAATATAATAACTTATACCGTAAAACAAGTTAATAGCTTTCTCCTACACTATATTATATTCTACTAAAGTAGATACTATACTAATGTATAGCTATAGGAATATTTTAGGGAGGATTTTATAGGATGGACCGCTAATACCTAGGCACTTAGCAATATTAATATTATTTAGGATTTTTAAGACTTCCTTTATAGGAATAGGGTATATATTACTAAAAACGGCAACCTAATTACTAGCAATATTTAGGCCGTTATTACTAGTATAGAAGAACTAGTATAGACGGAAGCTGTTACGGCACTGACCTATTATACACTGTCTTGTACTATTTCCTACTGTTAGCTGGCCCACCATTAGCGCCTTGGCGGGCTGGCCCTACTATTTATATACAATACCCCCTTTCCATCTTCTTCTCCTCTTTATACCACAATATAGTTATTTAGCCTACTTGCATTACAGCACTGTGACAGTTTATGGTATCTCTAATTGCGCCCCGTTGCGACCTTTGTTTTTTCCCTCTTCCTAAGTACACTATCTCCGTTTTCCTAGTATAATCGCGACCTGGCGCGACCAATAACACTATACCACAGTCCCAGATAACCCTAGCACAGTCCTAGATAATCTTAGTATAATCTTAAATAATCTTAGTATAATTATAGACAATCTTAGCATTATAGCCAGCCTTATAGATTTTAATTGCCTTACCTAGATCCCTTAAAATGGGCGACTATAATATGGATAATACCCCGTCAACGAATCTACGCGAAGCGCTCGCCTGCCTCTTCGATACCTCCCACACCTATATTACCTAGGCAATTAGGAATGGCCCGGAGTACCCTAAGAACCTTAATATGGCAGGAACCTTTTAGCACCTTTCCACATATATAACCTTTTTAACTAGCGTTAAGAACGGCCTCTAAGCCGTCTATAATAAAGGCCGAACTATAAAGTCTTAACTTAAAGAAGCTTAGCACAGAATTAACTCCCTTAAGACGCTCGAACTATATGTATAACAAAACGAATAATAAGCTCTTGCATATACTAAGACTATATAAAGTCTAAGCTCTTAGATTACTATACTTACCTAGACTATTACCAAAAAGAATACAGCTACTAGCTCCCCTCTTCTAACCGAGCCCTATAGAAAAAAGCGTGAAGCAAAAGATTTAACCCCGTTTAATGGCAAGGGATCACTAATTAAAAAACAAGAAAAATTTAAGATATGGGAAATAAAGATCTAAGGCGTTTTCTAGAGAGATATAAAGTGCTTTAAGACTCTAATAAACGAAGTCCTCTATATATTAGACATACTAATAGATAAGGCCTATAACTATATTAAGCATAGCCTTAATGTACTACGCATATACCTAAACGACTTAAGTAAATAGACCTTCTCCGACCGAGAGTCTATGCTTGTGTATATAAGGAAGCACTATAAGACCATCAATATAACCCAAGCGGCTAAAAATAAGTTAGATACCTTAAGCTAGGGTAAGCGTAACTACTAGTCCTAGAAAGTAGAGCTTAATAAGTTAATAATTAAAGCAAATAAGACTAAGGAACAAAAAGTGGACTTACTTAAGAAGAATATTTCCCTAAAGATAAAAGACCTAGCCCTTACCCTTAGCCGTAAGATTAGCAATACTAACTATAAAGGCTAGAGTAAGCAGATAGATGTATTTGCTTATAACCTATAGAACTATGCCCACTATATAAAGCTAAATACCGCTAAGCTAAGTACCACTGGCGGCTATTAACCTATATTACCTAATAATAATACCTTAGCACTGGCACTATAGAATAACCTAATGGACCTTAACGCCGTTAAATTTAGTAGTAATAGTAGTAGCCTCCCTAACGACGTCTAAAGATACCGTATAGATAATAGACTTTATATAGCATATAGTTAACCTAGCCACTAGAAAGATACTTACGACCCTAAAATAAACCTAAATCCCCTCTTAATGCCACCGCGCTAACCTCCTTCTAGCCGCGGCGGATTTTTTAGCAGAGGGGATGGCAACCGAAACGGTAACCGCGGACGAGGATGTGAGTTCGGACATAGAAACCTGCCCCCGCGATGGCCTTCCCTAATATAGCCCCAGCTGATGGTCCTATACGCGAACTATGGATAAGTGCTCTATATTGCTACTAATTGTAAGACCGGCTATATTATTGGTGAAGTACCCTCTAGTATATATACACCGTCGGAGACTAATACGTTAGGATACACTAGCTAAGACTATAGCCACTAGCCAAGCCCTATAAGTCAGTTATTAAAAGGCCAACCCTTAAACTAAGTTGCCTTTAAGGGTTAGAACTATACGGGGAGGAGGATAAAAGGATTAGATTTATACTACTAAATTAGTTAGACCTTATTCTAAGTTAACTACCACTTAACCTCAGAACAGTAAACAATAATAGAAATACCATCCTTATTTAGACCTACCTCTCCTTACTACGCAACCCACTCCTATAAGTTTTTATTAAAATAGTAAGCCTTATTAATACTAGTAGTACAGCACTAGCATTTGCAGATAAAGACTTACTTATAAAAAAGCATAATATTATAACGAAAAGACTCCTAGTCCTAAAACTACTCCGCCTTACTAACGGACTTCTATCTAGCTTTATTACCCACTACTTTACAGTAAAAATAATAATCAGCCACTATACAGAATCTATGCTTTTCTACATTATGAAATTATCACCCTCTATACTAGTAATTTTTGGAATACCCTAGCTCAAAAAACACAACCTAAGGGCAGACTTCCCCGCTCTAGAGCTTAAGTTTAACTCTAATTACTATGCCTATAACTATCTCCTATAGCATATTCCTAATTATAACTAAGTAGTACTATACGGACGCATTATAAGGCCAACGCTTAGATACCATTAGCTAATAGTAAAAGAGGTGCCTAATACTAATAACCTAATATACGCAATAAACGAAGCGGAGATCCTAAAAGACTGGACCACCGCCCTATTTCTAAAAAAACAAACACCGCTAGAACCACAAGTCCCCTATATATACCTATTTAACCTAGGTTAGCTAATAAGACACCCAACTTTAAGTTATTTGCTATACGTATATATAACCGCACGTATAATAGCTAAAGATATTACAGCCAAGACTGAAACCAGAGCAATTAAGACCTCCCCCCTGTAACGCCCAACCTTATACCTATCTCCTGCGCGTACCATACAAGGCTACCGCCTTATTTCCGCCCCCCTAGGCTAACTAAGCTATGCTAGCCTAGCTGTAGTACTAAAGAACCAGATACGCCCTAACCTGGACAATATTAGATATACTTATGCCGTTAATTTCACCCAGTTCTGTAAATAAAAAGACGTAAAGGTAATAAGGATCTATATAGCGGAGCTAGTAGAACTAGTTAAATAAGAAGAATACCAATAGCTACTTAAAGAGCTGCCTATAGGCCTAATAGAAGTACCAAACCTATTAGAAAGATCTTTCCGCTGGCTAGTAGAAGGCGACTATATAATAGAGGAAGCCCGCAAAGCGCTACCCCCTTATTTTTATAACTTCTTTAAGACAAACCTAAAAACTAAGCCTAAGTTTCTACGCTAAAAGATAGTTAACACTAATATTAAGAAATTCCTAAAAGGCAAACTAGGATTAACCCACAAAGATATTCTATAACGCTTACTAAAAGAGTTTCGCGAATATATTAAACACTTTCTCCCTAAAAATATAGATAAGCTGCCCCTTTACCAACTATAGGACCATAAAATTAAGATTATACCCGAAAAGTAGGCCCTATATTATAAGAATAGACCACTTTTACCTACTAAACTTAGTTATATAAAGAAATAGATTAACGAGATACTAGATAAGGGTTTTATCCGCGAATTAACCTTACTAGCCGCTATACTACTCCTCCTTACTATAAAACCTGGTAGTAGTATACAAATCTGCTATAACTACTAAGGCCTAAATATAGTTACTATTAAGAATTGGTACCTATTGCCACTAATCCGCGAGACACTTAACGCACTCTATAGTGCTAAGTACTTTACTAAGCTTGACGTAATTACTATATTTAACTAGATCTGGATTGCGGAAGGTTATAAATAGCTTATAGCATTTATCACCTAGTTCAGACTCTATAAGATATTAGTTACACCATTTAGTCTCTATAATACGCCTACCACGTTCTAAAACTACATTAACCACGTTTTACATAACGCCCTTAATAACTACTACACTACCTACCTTAATAATGTCCTTGTCTTCTCTAAAACACACACTAAGCACACTAAATATATAAATGAAGTTATCTAGAGACTCGGCAACGCTAGACTATAGATTAATATTAATAAGTCTAAGTTTTATGCTACTAAAATAAAATATCTTAGCTTAATTATTTTAACTAATAGCATAACTATAGACCCTAAGAAGGTGCAGGCCTTACAGAAATAAAAGAACCCAACGTTAATTAAAGAACTATAGCAATTTCTCGGCTTCGCGAACTTTTACTAATAATTTATCTAAAGCTACTCTATAGTTGTTAAACCTATAACTAGGCTACTAAAGAAGAGTACTAATTAGTTATGGGGCCCTAATTAAGCACAAGCCTTTTAAACACTAAAGACAGCGTTTACTATAGCATTGGTCCTAGCATACTATAACTATATAAAGAAAACCGTAGTAGAGACAGACGCCTTAAACTAGGCTTTAGGAGGAGTGCTTTACTAAGCTGGCGAAGATAGCAAACTTAAGCTAGTCGCATTCTTCTCTGCTAAGCACTCCGCCTTAAAATATAACTATAAGATATACAATAAGGAGCTCCTAGTAATTATAAAAGCACTAAAAGAATGGCGCCCTAAACTATAAGGAACCGAGTAACTGTTTAAGATTATTACGGACTATAAGAACCTCTAGACCTTTATAATAACGAAATAACTAAACCAGCGCTAAGTCTAATAGGCTAAGTTCCTCTCTTAGTTTAACTTTGTTATTACCTATAGGCCTAGCACTAAAGCCATAATCCTAGACACTCTTAGCTATCTCTTAGGCGTAGTACCTACTAATACTAGTAACAAACGTCTACGACACCGAGACCGCGTTGTCTTACTACCGAAAAAAGTCAACCCCGCTATCCTAGAAGAGCTGCTAAGTAAATCCCAAGACTAGAGCGTTAAAGACTTTATCGCAGTAATAAACCTAGAGCTTAAGAAAAAACCCCTTAAGGAGCTTATTAAGAATGCCTATAAGGAGAATAAACTCGCTAAGGATATATTGGCTGTGCTACGCGAATAGGAAGGCTATAAAATACGCCGCTGGCCTAAGCAGATTAGGAAGTTACTCCGCTATAATAAATCCAAATATTTAATTATTAACGGCCTGATCTACTATAGGAATTAAGTATTTATCCCTAATTTACCTAAACTCTAACTAGAAGTCGTACACCGTATATATAGTTCGGGTCCTACGGGCCACCCGGGCCGTGTTAAGACGCTAGACCTCCTTAATTAAACCTATTAGTAGCTAGGTATTTTATAGTTTATAGCTACCTTTATAAAAGACTACGCTCTCTACTTCTGTATAAAGACCCTATACTTAGTACCGCCCGGTTTCCTAAAACTACTAGAACTACTAGTCCGCCTATAGACCAATATCTCTATTAACTACATCGTTAACCTACCTAAGTGCCTTTATAACGGCAAAACATATAGACATATTTTTGTTGTTATTGACCGCCTAATAAAGATAAGACACTTTATTCCTATCACTAGCCTAGATACTAAGGAGCTCGTTAAAGCATTTATCTATACTATCTATAAGTTATACGGCGCTCTAAATACTATCATTTCTAATAGAGGCTCTTTATTTATTTCTAACTTCTAGCGTCGCCTAAACTAGCGCCTAAAGGTAACCCTAAGCCCTAGTTCCGCATAGCACCCTAAAATAAATAGCCAAACTAAGATTATTAATACAGCAATGAATAAGTACCTACGTGCCTTTGTAAGCTTCACCTAAGATAACTAGGTAGATTAGCTCCCCCTTACTAAG
>Ga0307515_10016628_pt1 | contig 13451 bp, 8 predicted proteins | sample 17_EM_MG_FD_194513 | JGI IMG/M metagenome (GOLD analysis project Ga0307515, IMG submission 194513) | Populus trichocarpa ectomycorrhiza microbial communities from riparian zone in the Pacific Northwest, United States - 17_EM | ecosystem: Host-associated > Plants > Roots > Unclassified | place...
GACCTGCTGCCTGAGCCTCGCTAATGAAAGCCACAGACAACATGTTGGTGATTTTATCGATCGCTTCACGTCGCGCAGGGGGATCCTGACCCCCATTATGGGGTCCGACCGACCCTACGCGATCGCGTGGTCTCGCGGGAATGTCGAACGTAGGCAGCGGGGGAGGAGCGGTAGCTGCTGCCCCACTGCGGTTCGGTGTTCGTGGTGCCATATTTCCCCCAGGCGTCACAGGCTCAAACGTAGGAGCTCTATGCGTCCGGAGGTACTCTGGAATGTGAGCGTCATCGCGCGAAGGGACCTTTGGGGTTCCTTCGCGACGAGGCATTCGAGGTGTCGGAGGGGGGTCTGGTGACCGAGTAATCGTCGAAGACGATAATGATGAGTCCGAGGGAGGTCCTCCCGGTGCACCAGCCGCCATATTCCCTACGGGAACCGTTGGCTGGTGAGGGGGCGGATCTCGTTCGTACGGCCGGCTTGTAGATGGTCGGTTAAGGCGATCTAGCCAGCTGACCCGCTCTCCTAATGTCCTCTTTGGAGCGGTAGGAGGGTGGGTCGACTGTCCGTGTCGATTGTGCACTTCATCGGCGCGCGCTACTGGCGAAGCGGCGCGTTGCCTTGCGGGATCAGGCTCCTCGGGCGTCGGCCTTCGGGGTGAAATCCCTCGCTGATGCTCTACCCACTCACGTACACCCATTCGGTGGGTGTCCATGTCGCGGGGAGCGTCGCTGGGAGTGTTTCGTGCAGTAGATACCTGGGTTCCGAGGTCCATGGACGCGTTCTGCCCTTCGACCAGACGCGACAGCGATGCAGGGAACATCCCTGACCGCAAACGCCATGAGCTCACTGGAGAAGGCAGCAGCGCACGGCGTTCGTCTGAATCTAATACCTGAGATCGGACACGGCGTTGGTAATCCGCCACTTTCCGTATATCGCCAGCAGCTTCTCTTTCAGCTTGGTAAGCCGAAGGAGAATCGGCGTTGGTACGTCGCCGGACGCTTTCGCGCGATCGCGACGATACCGACAATAAATCGTGGAATCGATCGCGCGCGCGTTTTGCTTCCGTAAATGCTTGCCTAACGTTATCGGTGGACTTAGATATCAAGTCGAGGGCCGCGCGATTCTGCTCATATGCGGACTGCGCGCGGGCCTCGGCTCGCTCAGCGTGCTCACGTAGTACTCGCTCAAGGGACCGACTATTACGGGAAAAACGCGATCTGTTTTCATGTGACCTGTGTGATATTGCTGAATGGAATTGGGTCTCCTCTTGGAGCCCGTGCTGCGCAGATGAATGAGCAGCGGGGACTCCTAGTACGGAGTCCCGCTGCTCAGACTCGGGGCTTGGCCTTTGCGCTGGCTCGTGCCGTGCACGTTGGCTCACCGGCGATGGGAAAGGTGGCCTGGGCGTCTCCTCGTCCGTTTCCGTTTCGACGGTCACTGGAGCACGCCGTCTGGGCAGAGGGCGCTCAACTGACATCGGAAGGGTCGCGTGGGAGGGAATCGGGTGCGATCGGGATCGTCGTGATTCCCGTTCGCGGTCGTTGCCAACTGGCCGCAGAGCAATAGCCCCCGTTTGGGAACTCACTCTGGTGCCCATTGGGCTTTGGGGACGTTGCTCTGGAGCGCGAGGGCGGGGACTAGGCTCTCTAATGACTAGTCCTCCCATCGTGACCGGGGCTTCGTCAGCTGGTATGTTTTCCTCTGTGTCGTCCGGAGGGTCGGGCTCGGGGGGCAGAGAGATCCACCTCCCGTCCGGGCCTCTCTTGGGGCGTATTGGTTTCTTACCCTTGCGGTTCTTGGGGTATTTTGGCATTTGTGGTGATCTCCTCTTCGTAGGAGGTAGTAAAATATGTAAAAACTTGCTAGTACTTGTAGCCTCGGCGGTTCTCAATTGATCACTCGTGTACTACCGATTCCCTTTATAAGAGAAGATAGAGTGTTTACAAGTGAATGAGTAATGAGGACGTGGTCGAGGGGGTTTAAGTATAAGTATGGCCAAACACTAACGAACCGAGGCCGACTAAATACGGAGTGCGCGGGTAAACTAAATACCTTACATGCAGGACCCAGTGGCCTCTTCGTTGCTCGTCTTGTACCGAAACTGAAAGTTTTTGGGGTGCGCTATCGAAGATGGATCAAGGAGAGCGAGGAGGATGAGATAAGGCCGATGCTGGTGAAAATCATTCAGTCGCGTGTGAAAACGGAGGATCCACTACAAAGTGTGAGGTTTTGGCCCACTGAGGACACGCCTGAGGCGGATGCTGAAGAGATAGTACCACTTCACAAATGAAAGGGCTCAGGTAGTCGCGAGTGGTGTTACGGTCAGGTCCGCGCGACGTTCAAGCAGGCTTTTCCTCTCATCAATATGGGTGCCAGACTTGGTATGGTCCTCGAGGAGGGTATGGCGTGCCACACCGTTTACATCGACATGCTCAGTACCCTCTCGGCAAGAGATCAGGGTTCCCGCGTCCAAAATGTCCACCCCAGGCGCCCAGGGGTCCTGTTTTATTATCAAAAGGCCTATCATAGTAGCATGTGCTATTATCAAATATTAAACCCAGTCAAAACAGAGGTTATAAGGGACGGAGGAGAAGCCAACCCTTCATGATCAGATCCCAACTCTATACAGAACGCGTTTCAAAGCGATGGTTGTAATACTAGACTTGTTATGGTTATGTTCCTTCGCACCCGGACCACTACCCGTATCAACCCATACATGATTACGCTAGTTCAACCAGTACACTACAGCCCAAATAAACTGATAGTTTGGTGTTCGAACTTTATTTCTGTGTTGAGTCGCGCAAAAGTCAAACTGGCGCTTACAACACATGGAGCCAAAAAAAAGTCATAGCAGATTGCATCTATTAGCAGTAGGCACCTAATATACATTTGTGAAGCAGACCAATCTCAACATACAAGACACGAAAAGACACGTGTGGTTTGGCCAAATAATTACCGTCCTGGGGAGAGCTGACAGGTGAGATGATTGCCGGTCTCAGACATTCTCTGTGCTTCTCGGACGGTCTCTTTCTCGTTTGTGCTGTAATATATGATGTATTCTCGGTCTCGTTTGTATCTTATTCTGTGTATAAATACTCTGGTCGGTGCTGGCATAAACCCCAGCCGATCTGGTCTCATCTTGAACAACCCGCCCCGATCCTCTGAGTCTTATCCTGAGCCCATAGCCGTGTCCTGGCTAGTCCTGAATCATCGTACGTGACAGAAGATCGGCTTAACCATCTAGCCACTGCACGTCCTCGAACCTCCTGTGTCTCGAACCTGCTCTGTCCCCTCTGTCGCCCCCTGTTGCTTGCTAAATCTTGTCAAACGCTGTACCCCTACCCGAATCGTTCATCTCACCCCCTACAGAAGCGCACCGCGATCCCACTGGTACACACCTGGACACTGCAGTCCGCTCCGCTCTGTAACACCTACGCTCCCTTGGGTCGATCCCCTTGGTTGGACGAGGTTACGCAGTAGTAGTTCTCTAGAGCAGCAGATTAACAGAATCGTGTGTGTGCCATCCAGCAAGAGGATATAAGTCGTCATTAAATCACTGCGCTTGCCCCTCCTCCGCACTCACGGTCACTGCTACCTGTTTCGTTTCGTTTCGTCATCCTGGCTCCCCTCGCGATCCACCTCGCCCTCCACGCATTGACTTTGGCCGTCGCCTCTGTCATCCTTTACAAGGTCACACGTGTTCACGAGGAACCCGCTGTGTGCCACCACTGTGCTCTCCACTGCGTTCTGCACTGCCAACTCCGTGTTAACCACCTCAGCATCGAAGGCGAAGTTGACTTTAAACCCGAGACGACCACCGCCCCTACTTCTGCTCTGTGGAAAACCCCTATCGATAACACGCCCACCTGGTCACCAAAGCCGCGCAGCCCTCAGCCTGAATGGCGTTCCAACTCCCCGCTTTCTTGAATGTCCCGACCCTCACCATCACCAATGAAAATGATCCTGATCATGGGGAGATGAATGTCGCACGCACTGATATTGGTAACTGGAACACACAAGTCCTCGCCCAGCTCATATTCCTGAACCCCAACCACGGTTACACTGGGGTGCTCCCTGCAAATACCACCCACAATGCTGGTGCCAATATCAAGGTAGCTAGATTGGCGGAATTCCGCACCTACATGCACGGGTTGTTCCCTATCTACGCCCTCGCCTACACTACAGCTGCCGTGGCTTTGGTCCCCGGAGCTGCCCCTCCTGCACCTGCACCTGCCCCTCGTGTCCGACCCCCGAAAACCCAACTGCCTACCGAGTTTAATGGCAAATCACCAACCGCCGCCCGTCACTTTATCCAGCAGTGTGTCAATTACATTGCGATTACGCCGTTCCCGGATCCTGAGACAGAAATCCGCTGGGCCTTGCAACTCCTTACGGGAGATGCGGCCCCCTGGCGAGATGAGATGCTCAGTGGGTACCAGGCGAATCCCGTCCCAGCCAATCTTAACGATTGGGACGATTTTGTCACGGCGTTCCGAGCTCAGTTCATGGACCCCCACGAGGCTGATAAGGCGATGGACCGCCTTATGAGCCACAGCGTTACACAAAAGACGTCGGTTAAGGTCTACAATGACTTGTTCAACGAGATGCTCGTGCTTGCCAATCAAACCGGCGCCAATGCCCTCATTCGACGCGCATACGAGACGGGTTTGAAGGACCCAGTTCGAATCGCCATGGTCCCCCTCATGCTCCTCAACCCCAACATGACCCTCCACGAGCACCAGCAAAATGCGATCAGGGTGGATGAGTCTCTCATGCAGACGAGAAAAGCATCCGCCCCTGCACCCACTCGCACCGTAATCAATAATCCGGTGTTCAACCTGCCCAGCCCCACTCCTAGTCGTGGCACCACCCCTATCAAGGTGGAAGCCAATCGCCAGTACGCGAAACTCACGGCCGATGAGAGAACTGAGTTGGCGCGTATTGGAGGGTGCTTCTATTGCCGGCAACGTGGTCATATGGCTTCTCAATGCCCTAGCCGCCGCCCTGCCCGAGTGGCCGCAATTACGCCCGACGAGACCCCTGCACCTGACCCTGCCTCCGTTCCTGACCCTGTACCTGCTGTGCAGGATTTTTGATATTGTCTCCCGATAAGCCTGTCGATCGTGAGACTTCTGTAACTGTAGATTCGTATCTGAGTGCCCGTCCCACAATAAACGCTGTTTTGACTCCATACACGTTGACTAAGCACTTCAGTATCCCGGTCTACCTGAACAAGACAGAGAAATCCCAGTTGGCCCTATTGGATTCAGGGGCGATGGGTAATTTCATTCATGATAACGTGGTAGAGGCGTTGGGATTGGTTCGGATCCCCCGGCGACCTCTGCCATTGCTTGACGTGAAGGGAATCAACATTGGGTCACTTGACTTTCAAGTCAAAACAATCATGAGAATCGGGTCACATGAGGAAGAGATTGTCTTCGATGTTGCACCAATTGGGGCTCACCGGCTAATTTTGGGTTTACCGTGGCTTGAGGCGCATGACCCGACCATTAAGTGGAGCACTGGCCATGTACAATTTAATTCACCGCATTGCAATATACACTGCCTGCCTCAGCCACATGACGTCTTCGCTAAACAACTCAATCAGGTCACACCCGTCGAGCCTCTCGATCTTGAGTCGGTGGGACTCTATTCAATGGAACCAGACTTCGTTGAGATCTTTGCGGTCGATCTGATGCCTAGTGCCACGGAGGGCGAACTACGCGGAATGATCCCGGAACAGTATCACGATTTCTTGGATGTCTTTGACCCTACTGGACCCATGCGACAATTGCCCCCATTACGTCCCGGTTACGATTTCGAGATCCCACTCGACCCTACTAAGCCACTACCGAAACCCGCACGTCCCTACCACATGAATCCCGCCGAGAGGGAGGATTGGGTCAAATGGAGGGACACCATGTTCGAGGCTGGTTTGATATCGCGGGCACCTTCCAACACCCCTACTGCCGCCCCCTTTTTCTTCGTTTGGAAAAAGGATGGTACTCGCCGACCTGTAATCGATTACCGGCGACTCAATGACATCACCATCAAGGACAGCTACCCGCTCCCTCGTATTGATGAGATGTTGGAACGAATGCATGGTGCTAAGATCTTCTCGAAATTCGATCTTAAGATGGGTTACAACCAGCTCCGGGTTAAACCGGAGGATATTTGGAAAACGGCTTTCATGACACCTGACGGACCCTATGTGATGAATGTCATGACTTTCGGCTTTGCGGGAGCACCACCCTATTTCCAACGCTGGATGACGAACACCTTGCAGACGGCAGCATCTCAACGGGTGGAGAATTACCTCAACGACACGGGCACGCATCACACAAATCTGGAGGATCATGTACGGGTTAATCGGGAAGTCCTTCAATGCTTCAGGAAGGAAGGACTTTTCGTCAACGCCAGGAAGTGTGAGTTTCACAAGGATCGGATGGAATTTCTGGGAGTAGAGGTATCGCCGGAAGGATTTGAGATGGAGAAGTTGAAGGTGGAAACAGTGGCGGATTGGAGACCCCCGAGGAATGTTCGGGCTGTACGGGAATTTGTAGGATTCTGTAATTTCTATCGACGGTTTATCAAATCGTTTTCTGAAATCACACGCCCATTACACGACCTCACGAAGGTTAATCAACGGTGGACATGGGCAGAAAAAGAACAACATGCATTCGAGACTCTCAAACGAATGGTGTGCGAATCACCGGTACTCATACACGCGGACCCTGAGAAGAAATTTCAAATGGAGACTGACGCATCAAGCTACGCCTATGGGGCTGTCCTGTCCCAGAAGGCGGAGGATAAGAAACATCATCCGGTAGCATTTTATTCAAAGTCAATGACACCTGCGGAAAGAAACTATGGAATATCGGACAAGGAGGCCTTGCCGATTATTAAGGGACTTCAACACTGGAGACACTGGTTGGAAGGAATGAAGGAACCCGTAAGGATCATCACGGACCATCGTAATCTTGAATACTTCAAGAACCCGCGCCCACTCAATCGACGGCAACTCCGATGGTTAGAACAACTCACACACTACAACTACGAAATCGCATACCGACCTGGAGACAAGAATTGTGCCGCTGACGCCCTATCCCGGAAGGAGGAACATCGTCCAGATCAGGCCGATGAGAAGGTCCCGAATGTGTTATTTGATCCCAAGCGCTTCATCGAGATCGCCATGCTGGCGTTCCTTGAGGAACAGGACAATATTCTCGAAGGAACGGAACATGCATACACCCTTACCAACGGACAACTCATTGAACGCATCGCGGAGGTTACTAGTCACACCGAGCCCATGCAATGGCCCTCTGGATATGAGTTGAATGACGACCTGGTACTGGCTTCAAAGGAGACGGGAAGGATCTGGGTACCACCGGACGAACAGTTGAGAAGGGAGGTGTTGGCAACACACCATGATGGACGGATAGCAGGACACTTGGGAACCTCGGGAACATTGGAGTTAGTTGGACGGAAGTATTGGTGGAAGAATGTGATCGAGTTTACTAGGAGATACGTGGAGGGATGCCACACTTGCGCACGCAACAAGGTGCGAAACAAGAAACCGGGTGGACTCTTACAACCATTACCCGTACCGGAAGGACCATGGCTCTGGACGCAGTCAGACTTCATTACGCAGCTACCCCCATCGCGCGACTACGATGCCATCTATGTCATCGTGGACCGACTTACGAAGATGGCCCACTTCATTCCTTGTAAGACCACTTGCACTTCAGAGCAGCTTGCGGAGTTGCATATTCGTCACGTCTGGCCTTTACACGGTCTTCCACTCCAGCACAACACTGATCGCGGTACCCAGTTCACGGCACCTTACATGCGCAACCTGTACAAGAACCTGGGTATTGAACAGAAGTTATCTACGGCATATCACCCCGAGTCACAGGGACAAGTTGAATCCAACAACAAGTGGTTGGAGACCTATTTGCGTATCTTCACGACATATCGACAGGACGACTGGGCTGACTTCTTGCACACCGCTGAATTCGCCTACAATAACCACTTCCACCCGTCCATTGGTATGACCCCTTTCTATGCGAACTACGGTTACCATCCCGTCTATACCGACCGTACCACGAACGAACAGTCCCTGGCCTTCCCCGAGCGACTCCATCACATCCACGAGGTACAAGCACGGTGTCAGTTGGCTATCGAGAAGGCACAAAAGACATACAAACGCTATGCCAATCAGAAACGACAGGACCTCAGCTTTGCCATTGGGGATCGAGTCTGGCTGGAGTCGTACAACCTCAGTACTGACGCCCCGTCCAAGAAACTCGCTGCCAAACGTCTCGGCCCTTACACGATCCTTGAACAAGTCGGAAATTCTTCATACCGACTTGATATCCCGATCACATGGCGCGTACACAATGTCTTCCATGCTGGACTCCTATCACGTACCAAGGACGACACCATCCCGGGCCGCAACCCTGCACCACAACCTACGGTTTGCATCCAGGATCAGGAGCTCTGGGTGATCGATCGCTTCGTAAACTCACGGTGGTTCCGGGGTAAATTCCAGTTGAAGATTCGGTGGGAGGATCAGACGGAGGAACAGGATGATTGGAGGGATTTTGGGGAGATACTGGCGGAGTCGGCGAGATGGAGAGAGGAGTTGAATGTTGACGAACCCCTAGTTGAGGATCCCACACAGGCGATGATCGAGGACTACTATAACCGACATCCCAATGCTCCTCGACATGACGATCCTGTACATCGACGTCAAGCTCCCCCAAGACATCGCGAGGTTCGACATCGGTAGTCGTATGAGGACATACGAGCCTTGTTGGGGGCTACTGAGATGATTGCCGGTCTCAGACATTCTCTGTGCTTCTCGGACGGTCTCTTTCTCGTTTGTGCTGTAATATATGATGTATTCTCGGTCTCGTTTGTATCTTATTCTGTGTATAAATACTCTGGTCGGTGCTGGCATAAACCCCAGCCGATCTGGTCTCATCTTGAACAACCCGCCCCGATCCTCTGAGTCTTATCCTGAGCCCATAGCCGTGTCCTGGCTAGTCCTGAATCATCGTACGTGACAACAGGCCGGGCAGGTTGTTCACTGCCCTGTAGCGAAGTCCCTCTGTATATTAGCTTGTGATACTGTATCACTGTATCACAATTAGTATCCGTCTCTGCTCTACACTCAGTACAGTGTTATCAAAAGGTACGTCCATTGAATGCGTTCTTAGTGATTCAGTCTCCGCCATGTAACATGCGGGGGCTAGGGACGAATAGAGGGAGGGATACTCTTAGCGAGAAAGAAGAGGATACAAAGACAAAGGTAACGAAAGGGCTGATAGGGATCAAGTGTAAGGTTATGTTACCACAACAATATCAAGGAGATGGCCAGACGAGCCCATCTCAGACTGAATAAACATGCACAAAGACAGAGAGTGGGACACTGTTGAAGATCCGACTAGTGGTCAGCATTTTGGTGATTTGTCAGGTCGAGCTGGGCAGGGAAGCGACGGTTGCTATACGTGGGAGCCAGGTCAATCTTTCGCCGAGCACATAAAAATGAGTAGGGTAAGGGATAGTGTGATGCATACCATTGGCCGCAGGGAAAGGGGTAATGGTCAAAATGATGGTCGCGGATGTGTCGAATCGCCCCCTCTAGGTTGCGAATAAAAGTTGCGGAGCACTGTTCAAATGCGCATTCATGTACACCCCCATCCTTCTTCTCGAGGAAGACAGTGAATAAGGACTGGCCGCGGGTACCATAATTGTCGGCAAGCCTAGGACTTTCAGGAGCTCCGATGGTAGGTTCATGTGCACGATTGATGAACCAGTTTAATGTTCTGATGAGCTTTTCAAGTTTCTTAAGGTCTTCGTTCATCTTTTGCGGTTGAGTAGGTGGAGCATCATCGGTGCTACTACCTATATCCAATTCCATAATTTGACTTTGACTGGATAAGGGCACCTCACCCATTCTCTCATCCTCGCCTTCTCGCGTCCACTCTTGATCCAAGAATTGTTTTGCATAGAGCCCTCCCGCTTCGTCCGGCATTTCGGTGTCGCCTTCGATAGGTGGAGCGCTTTCGGCGCCACGATCGACACCCATATCCATAATTGAACGTAACCTGACCTCTAAGAATGGGTCTAGGTCGGCAGGGGAACGTCCGAGGTCATCGAGAATGGATCGGTCAACACCTGAATGGATGAGCATATTGGCGCACTCTTCCTGTTTGAAAAGGTAGGCGTAGTGTAGCGCCGATAACCCCATACTGTCCACGATGTTGAGGTCAATTTGCCATCTGAATAAGTGCTGGAGAAGTCGGACATAACCGAGGGTGACAGCGATGTGTGCCAAAGTCTGACCGTAGTCATTGCAAGTAGAGACTATTTGCTTCCAGTTGGGGTGTGAAGAGTATGTCTGAAGGAAGTAGATCGAGATATCTTCTGTATTCCCCTCTTCCAGCCTTGGGGGCTCTTCTCGATCTTGGTTGTGTGAGTGAGTAGTGTTCGTATTCAAGCTCGGGGTTTGGTGGGGGTTCATGGCAGCAAACGACTGCGCAGGTCTCATTTGTCGGACTGTTTCATTTGCCCACTGATAAATGGTCTTGAGTATAGAGAGAAGACTAGTAAGGTCGGTCAGCACCTTGCAAGCTGTATCGGGGATGGACTTACGCTTCAGCTCGATTGTCCTGATACTCGAAGGTGGCAGTACTCCATCCGACCTCAGGTGCATTCTTGGAGGGTGTTTGAGAGATTGTCACGTCCACAACACCGGGACGACCTGATGGAGGGAGACGGCATCGCAGGACACGGGCATCGTGCCGCCTCTGTCACATGTTTTAGGGTCAATTCGAAATGGACAGTGGTACTGATCGTAACTTACGGCACGGACCCAGTTATCCCCAAAGCATACATGAAGTGGAATAACGGGAAAGTTTTCGCCGAATAAAACGACACGTATCCCTCCTGTCGTAGGACCTCTCTCTGGGTCCACCTCCTGTAATAAAGTTTCATATATATTCTGGTTTATACTCTCATTGCGGGTATGTGCAGGCGATTCGATTTGCAGTTGTGGTGTGGAGATACCAGGAGCGCTGTCTCCCTGTCCTGAGGGCACAGCCGAGGATGTATTGAGAGGCCGAGGTATTCCCGATGAACTTTGGTTCAACATTTCTGAGGTGGCCTCAGGTACTCTGGAAGCCTGGCTTCTGCCACGCCCACAGTGAGGCTCGCCCGAGGTGGGTTCAACTGAGCGAGGAACTGGTGCATTCTCACAAGACATGGCGGGGAGGACCTGTTCGCCATTTGATCGCGCACTTGTACGCGCACCGGAGTCAACTACTGGATTTCCGTTACTCTCGAGTGGTAGAGGGTCCACATGGTATAAGGAACCTAACGCGGGTATCAGACCCGTTTCATATCAAAGGAACACCGTACCCATATCATGGGAGCTGAATCCTAATTCCGTGAGTTGAACAGTATGTTGTGAAGTACTTGTCGTGAGGGGCGGAGCATTAGCGGGTGTAGAATCGGTGAAACAAAGGAAGGGATCGGCGGCTGGAAGGATCCAAGTGGTAGGGTCTTCCCAGTAAGGCTGTTGACTGCTGTTACCTAACGTCGACAAAATAAGAGAAGGAGCAAGGGACAAAGTACTAGATTACTGGTTTGTCGGATATCTCCAGCAGGGATCCACACATCAGAGGTTATCAATTCTTGAGCGGTACCATTGTCGACGTGCTGAGGTTCCTGGGCTGAAGGATTGACAGAGGAATAAACAGCAGGAATGATGCGTGGAGCGGCTAAATATGTATGGATATCAGATACCAGGGGGGCATTGCGGTGTAAAGTACAATAATTACTTTGCTGTTGAGCAGCCACCCCTCTGACGGAGCGCTTGTAAGCTCTTTTGGGCTTCGCTGGTGGCTTGACTTTCCCCGAGATATTAAAAAGTAATGGGAGTGTCGTACGGTCGACGATGGTACCCTGGTGATCCCGAAGAACGGCGTCGGCGCTAGCCATATAATGAGGAACTTACCAGAGGTGAAAACGGGGATTGCCTACCAGAAGCTGATGATGCCGTGATGATGAGCGTAGCATTTGATGAAGAATTCGATGTTCGCTGTTCCATTCTCGATAGAGATGGTTGTGGTTGGCGCTCTGAAATCAACTATGTCCCACGTTGCCTGGTCCTTTCGCTCTTTGCATTTTTCACAGACATTCCTGATAATAGTCTGACTGTCGGCCCCTTTCAGTTCCAAAGAAAACTTCAATGACTCTGCTGGAGTCGGGTATTCTCCGTGCACTGAGGGCGTTTTCGGTATCTTCAAGTACTGAACTGGAGATCCAGGGCAAAAAGTCACGCAGAGCTTAATTCTTGTGTCAATGCGCGCCAACAGAACCCCATTTACTTGAAATGAAGGATCAGTAACCTGTATTCCATTGAACCTACAAAGAAATGGGTTAGATGTCAGGTGAGGTAGCCATAATACATACGCAAGGAACGGCGCAATAGCATTCGTCGAGGCAGAAGCCACGATGGCCCCGGGATCTGAAGGTGCCGAAGAAGCTAACATTGTACTTATGAAATCTGAAGTATAAATCCCGAAGGAGGGCAGTCCTGGCATGGGCGAGGGTGAGTAGAGCTGATGTAGACTCATGAAGGGCTTACGACCTGAACTTGGACCTGGATCGGCCATTGACAATGCGTAGGTTTGAAGTAGATAAGAGGGATCGAGTTGAGGGAGGTGGTGGGGTCTGGGAATCGGGCTATTTGGACCGCGTGGACTGCGTGTGATGAGTCGGGCAGCTCAGGATTGGTCAAACGCTAAGTCGTGAAAAAGTGAATGTTATCAATGTGAACACAGAAACACAAGCGAAGAATATTAAAAGCAGAGCAACAACCTAGGTGGAAATGAAATTCTCGTTCATTGGCGATTATTTCGCAGGCGTGGATCAAATTGCTCGCAGAGGAAGCTGATTAATTAACACAAGGGCAATCACCCAATACATTAGGCGGTTTGATATTCCCGGTGTTTGTTGGATATGCTGAAAGACTGTAAGGCTTTTGTAAGAACTAGCATCTGGCCCGCTCTTTACTGTACTGTTTGGCGCTATGTTGCTTCATGTTTGGCGGTGTTTGAAAGACGAATCTTATTGTACTACCGCACCACTACTTCTTCTCTCAATCGTCTTGATATATACGACATTTCGATTGCATTCAGAGTCCAAGGAGTAAGCGTCTCGTACTTAAAAGGTTTCTTACAGCTTTTAATTACAGCAACACGTCATGTCATGCGCACAGGTTTCGTTTCTTCCAGACATGAAACGTCACATCACGCTGTAAGGTAGGCGACAGCACAAAGGCCCCACCACAGCCACCGACTCGACCCGTAGGTCAATTCCTCCCCACGCCCGCGCCATGTAGTTAGAAACCAGGGGTAATATAATGTAGATCTTTAAAATAAAAT
>Ga0307515_10016629_pt1 | contig 13450 bp, 7 predicted proteins | sample 17_EM_MG_FD_194513 | JGI IMG/M metagenome (GOLD analysis project Ga0307515, IMG submission 194513) | Populus trichocarpa ectomycorrhiza microbial communities from riparian zone in the Pacific Northwest, United States - 17_EM | ecosystem: Host-associated > Plants > Roots > Unclassified | place...
CAGATAGCTGTTCATTATCCCAGCCTCTATCTTTTTTTTTTTTTTTTTTTTTTTGTGGGTCAGGGAGGTCGCTCTGCGACCGACCCTCCGGAGAGGGCGGTGCCCCATCATCTGGCACGACCTGTTCTCTAGAACTCTCCCTACCATCACCCGCAGGAATCTGGTTTAAGACCCCGCTGCCTGTTGGAGGCGCCAATACGCCCCGCGAGGGCTCAGAGGCCGGGAGTGTGGGGGTCGCCTGCAGTCCAAGTACTGAGGAATACCCACTAAACCTGCGGGGGGCCTCCCGTCCGACATAGGCAAGGTAGCCCTTGTCCTCGGGTGGACAAGGGCGCCGTACCGGACCGCCCTTAAAGTGTTTCAAGTCCCCCCTGGACCCCCTTCGCCAACCCACCAGGGCGAGCTCCGGGGGCCTCTATCTCACCCCTTACAGCAAGGAGTAGAGCCTGCTACCAGAGGGGGCGAGAAGGGTTGCTAGGACCATTGGCCATGTATCCCATCTGGTACACGCTCGTACCATCTCAATCGAAAGCACCATCCGTGAGTGTACGTAGTATCGCCTCCCTACGACCAACTAGCCCCGAGAAAGAGGTAGTAGAGGGGGGGACACTGGTTTCGCCCACTGTGTCTTGGGCCGGCCCGGGGCCCGTGGTCTTCCGAAGAGAGCTTGACCCGCGTACGCCAACAGGCGTGGTAGGCAAAGCACCCAGAGCATCATCCAGGGCGTCCACCAGAAGTCGCGGGACGAACATGAAGGAGCTGTCGTGGATTTCCTTCATACGCCAACGCCAGAGCATCCAGAAATAGGTGCCGATGAGCCATTCCCTCTTCGGCCTAGATAGAGAAAGGGCCTTCCCGGGGTTTTTGAGTGTCTTCGAGGGCCTGACTGCATTCCGTTCCACTCTCCTTAGGGCAATCAACGGGTACCAAGGCGAAGGGTGCCAGTCCTCCGGTCGAAGGGATCGGCAGAAGACAGGGGGAGACACCCTCGTCAAATGCGTGGAAAGCACCGCGCAAAGTGGGGCGATATCATACCTATAACAACCCAGGAGGATGTGGTCCAGGGACATGGTGGCACCGCAACGACACGTCCGCCCCATGTCCGACTTTCCGTGGTAACCGACACCGAGAACTTGAGTGCCGTTCATTTCTCGCCAGAGTACCTCCTTTAACTGCTCAGGGATGTTAATTCTCCATACATTGGAGATATACAACCCCGGGTCCAGGACTTGACCAAACAGGCCACCCATGGCCACCACCCATCGGTCCGAGAACCGGCCAAAGCGCAGAGTGGTCGTGGGAGGGGGCACCTCGTGCCGAACGACCAGCTGTGTGAGAAAATCCAAAGGCTGGTGCGCCAATACCGGGGCGGTGTCTACCCATCCTGTAGGCACTGTAAGTTGGCCCAGATCCATCCGTCTGCCATGTATGCGGCCTTGATTCGCTAGGAAATCGGCCATGTTATTATGTACATCATTGGCGTGCGCCTTAGCCTTGATAAAGCCCAGACGCCCCGATCTGTCCCTGAGGAGGTAGAGAGTATACTGTAACAGGCCGGTAGGGACACCCAAAGACAAGTGTCTGAGCGAGTCACCCCAGCCATCTCTTTCCATTGCCAGCAGTCCGCCCTTGACCAGCCCGAGTACAAAGGAAGAGTCCGTGTGCACCACCAGGTGGGCATCCCGCCACGCCAAGAGGCAGAGGACGACCGCGGCAACTTCCGCCACGTTATTAGAAAGAGTAATACCAAAAAGGGACACCTCATCATGGAAGCCCAGCTCAGCTGTCCAAGCGGCACCGGCAGTGCAAGTCTCTAGGCCATTGTTCAGCGCCGAACCATCCGTCCAGACATGAATATCACTAGGGAAAACAATCCTTGCACCACTGCGGACCACTCCGGCGGCGGGGGACACATATGGTTGGGCCGTCATTTGACCTCTGTAAGGATCAGCCCGAACTGGCGGCACCGGGGGAGGCGCCAGCAAGTGCCCCTGTTGGCCCTTGACGCGAGTACTGCGGCGGGCCGCAGGCACCTCCCAAGGATCCGCGCGCGGGCCCTCGTGGCAACACGGACCTGTACCGCGGTAGTCAACAAGGAGCTACTCGTGAACATCCTCACGCAGCCTAAAGGGCCATTCATCGCAGGCCAGATGAGGACTGACTCATCAGGGGGAAACAAGTAGTGTTCTCGGGCGGGGGACCACGCGGAGGACGACATCTTCTCCTGCACCATACGCAGGACCTGAAGACCCTCCTTGTGACGAGTAATTGTGGCCGGGGGTGAAAACACGTCCCCCATGTGTCTCACGCCCAGACCCCGTAGTATGGGCATCTTCTTCATAACAAAGGCATTCGCAGGGATCGCAGGGTGGAAGGCCGCAGGGGCCTTGCACCTTGCTGCCAGAGAGGGGGCCATGCAGGCAAGGTCCAGGCCCACCTGCTGTGCGGTCACAAAGGCCTGTTTAACCCTATCCTGCAAAAGAGAGGGTTTAACATGAGCCTTCTGTAAGAAAGGATTCAGCCCGGAAGTGCTCGAAGAGGCACTGGTGAAAGAAGCCAGCTTGATATCCTTCCAGGTCCACTGCTTCCAGGGTACCATCTGGGGGCCGGTAATCAGCTCACTAAGGAACTTCAGATCGCAAGCCTTTTTTCTGCTCCGGAGAGAAGGGCAGTTCAGTCCGCCTTCCGCCAGGGGCGTCTCAAGGGTCCTATAGGCCATGTCCGAGAAACCCCCCCTCACAAACCTCTGTATTTTATTGCTAATCCTGTCAAGGAACCGTCCCGGAATACCGTTGCCATCCAAGAGGAAATGGCACCTAGAAAGCATCAGCGCCTTGGCCAGAGCGGCACGGTTAAGTACGGAAGCGCCTATCGCGTTCCACTGCCGAATTATCCGACCGATATGAGTATCGATCTGCGCCCACCTGTGAGATGCATGGTCGAGACTATCGACCCAGACCCCTAACACCCTCAGAGGGCCCCCAGGGGGAAGTATGTAGGCCCCAGGCAATGTGGACCCAGACATGCTCTGATCCACAAAGCATTTCTCGCGGAAGTCAGGGGGGCCTACCGGTTTAACATCGGTCTTCCCCAGGTTGAACTTTGACCCTATCGCATACGAGGTACCAACCAGGCACCTGTTAACGTCGTCTACCGAATCCTTGGAAGATAAAAACAGGTTGATGTCATCTGCGTAGAGCATGACTTTCACTGGGGGCAGCCCATATAAAGAAATGCCCTTGACCACCCGCCAGAGCCTCATCGCCAGAGGCTCCAAGGAAAAGTTAAACAGAAGGCAAGACAGAGGGTCCCCTTGTCGCACACCGCGCCTAAGGGTGAACCATCCGCTATATCCGCTGTTAATGCGGACCCTCGATCTGCTCCTAGAGGTGATATCCCCAATCAGCGCCACCAGCTCTCCGGGGACCCGTAAAGCGCACAGAACTTTCAGGAGCCAGGCCTGGTCCACTCTGTCATACGCCTTGGCCTGATCCAGGCTGACTATGTAACCCGGACTATTACTGGCGTCACTGAGGTGCGCCACCTCCGAGGCCAACCTAGTATGTTCCTTCATCAGCCTTCCAGGCACAAACCCTTTTTGGTCCTCGTGTATCTTGGCCATGGCCCAAGGTGCCAGTCTCGCATTCACAAGATTAGTATACATCTTGCAGTCAGTGTTCATGGAGGATATTGGGCGATAATTCGAGACCAATGTAGGGTCTCCCTTCTTAAAGAAGAGGCTCACATTAGCATCCTTAAAGCCCAACCTATCAGTGCCTCGGGCCCTGAGGTCGCAAGTCAGCGCCAACAGGACCCCCCAAAAGACGGGGGGGGCGACGGCTTGTCCTGCAAGGAATCCAGAAGAGATATTAGCTTCTTCCAGAACTCGTAAGGTATACCGTCAGGCCCCGGCGCCGTGTTCGGCATTTTCTTCCTCAAGGCATAGGCCTCTCCTTCCGTGAAAGGCCCCAAAGGCACCTTGGTGGGATCCGGCCGACTTTCATATTCCGCCACCAACTCCCGGAGTAAGAGCTGTTGGGAGGCCACTCTGTCCTCGGTCACGGGCTCCGGCGTGTGGAGACTCTCGAAGTAGTCCCTTGCCACCGAGGCCATTCCTTGCAGATCCGTGTGGGCGCTCGGCTCCGAGGGCCGTCGCAAACCTTCCACCGAGACGGAGGCTCGGCTACCCCGCTCATCTAGCTCCTTGTTAGAGGACTGCTTGAACCAGTTGGACGTGCGGTTTTTAGCTGCATGCGCCGCCTTCCGCTTCGCTGCTGCGCCCAGCGCCAGCTGCCTTCGGTCCAGGAGATCCGCTACCGACGTTCTGGGACGCCTCGCGGGAGGCGCCTTCCCCACGTCGGGGGGTGGCGAAGTGTCCGCGCGACTACCAGGGGGGGCGTAAACTGGGACTTGCCAAGGGGATGTCGTGCTAGGCACGAAGCTCGTCCTAGGCCTGTGGGGCCTGGCTTCCCTCCCTGGGACCGCCTCAGGCCAAGGGGGGCCGCCGCCAGGCCTGACTCGCGGAGCCGACCCAGAATGTGAGCGGTTAGACGCACGCCGCATGGCCTCTGCTGCCTCAGAAGGCGAAAGATTCTCCTCTCTCAGGGCTCGCCTCCAGTCTCTCTTTCCTGCCTTACGCATTGCCTTAGAGGTGGCCAGTCCTACGGATAAGACCTCCGTTTTAAAATCAGTCCATCTCTCTAAATTCATTGGTCCTGTTGCAGTGGACTGCGTCCAGGAGGCCAGCACCTTCGGCCAGAACACGTGAGACCTGGCAAGCAGATCCAGTGACGGAAGGCGGGGCGCAGGGACTGCTTTCTCGACTCTCGGCTGCAAGCGAGTCAGCTCGGCAGTGATTACTCTGTGGTCAGACCAGTTAGTCGCAACAGGGACTGGCGCACAAGCAGACCACCCTTCCGTTGGTACATATATACGATCAATTCTTGAATAGGACATTCCATCCTGGGTCCTACCACTCCAGGACCACTGCCTGGGGGAGGCCTCGTCACCTGCAGCATCCGTGAACCTGCAGAGGGTCCTGATGTCGTTGAAAATCTCCACAAGGGGGGCGGCTCGGACATGAGACTCCCTGGCAGGGAAGCGGTCACCGGAAAACTCCACGAAGTTCCAGTCACCTGCTGCCAAACACCCCTCCCAGCCCATTCCTGGGCCGGAAGCAATGAAGACTCTCAAGCTCTCCCGGAGGAGGCCGAGGAACCTTCTGAGGGAGGCGAAGCCCCCTGAAGTGTCTCCGTACACGCTTAGGAGCCAGAACTCCTCTCTGCTCTGTTTGTGTGCCACTCTGGTGATCATCGCGTAACCAGGCACCAGATCCACGTGAGCGATGGCTGCCCAACTAGACCTAGCACTCGTGAGCAGTGCAATACCTGCTTTGGAGGCCATACCGGACTGCCCGAGGATCCGAACAGAGGGGGAGGCGACCAGAGTTTCGACATGAGTTTCCGTTAGTAGGAGAAGGTCCAAACCCTCCAGGACTAGGAGCCTCTCCGCGAAAGGCATCTTCTTCTGCACAAGATTAGACTTTCTGAACTGGCCACACATATTCCATGTGGCGATCCTGAATGTTCTATTCTGTAGAACAATGTCAGGGGTAGGTGACCTGGCACTGGGCGTGGCCCTCGTGCCACCTGGAGGCGCCCCCACGCAACTTTCGGGCACAAGGTTCGAGCCCGCAGTCGAAAAGGAACGCGGATCACACTTAGTTCTGCCGGTGCTCCGTTGTGACACCGGCAGGAGGGGGTTTTCGCATAGCTGGCTGTTTGTGACACCGATGGCCCCCACGCCCATCGGGAGGGTACCCGCTGTCCCCTTGCCGTCACCGTCAGCCCCTCGGCCCTGAGCCGGGTAGCCAACAGCCTGTGCGGGATGCCGGGATGTTGCGAGTTTGATGTCCATGTATGCTGAGAGGGGGATTGCCCCGGTAGTGACCAAGAAAAAAGAAGAAGTACATAGAGGGAGCGCGCCGGGGGGCAGCTGACCGCACTCCCTATCAGGTGTAAAACCATAAACTACAGCCGGGGAAGGGGGACGTAAGGGGCGCATGTTGCCGCAAAGTCAACTTCGCAGATACAAAATTAGTTCGACAGGGCGGAGCCATTGTAACCTCAATCCAAGAGACATAAAACGCTGGAAACCTAGAGACAGTCATCGCAGAAACAGTCAAGAGAAATCAGAAAATCTACTCCTCGCTCTCCCTTTCTTCTTCCATGAGCGCACGCTCAGAAGCAATTTGATCGACTATGTCATCACCCTTCTTGGCGAGCCGTGCTGCCGAGATCACCGCTTTCCTTTTCTTCTCTTTCTCGTCCTTCTTCTGGGCGACAGACTTAACTTTCGTGGGAACCTTCCCTTTGGCGCCCTTGGAGAACAACGGATGCACCTCTTTGCCCTTCGCAGATGGAACGACGTTGGAGTACGCACTTCTGGCGTCCGCAGCGCTGATCCTCGAGCCGGTCGGGCTGTTCGTGCCAGCACGGTGCTTCATGTTGGTAATTGACCATGCCGCGAGGTGGAGGTTGCGATCATTCCACAATTTTCCCCGTGTTTTAGGGTACGCCAGGAATAGGGGAGCCATGGCGATGTACAAAGAGGGGGATCCCGATACTCTGATAGCAAGCCAGGCAGCAGCGGGAGGGGAGATATAGCCGTCCGACAGCAGAACTTGCAACACCACGGTCGCTGCGTCCCTCGGGCTATCCGGGTCGCAAGGGGTAGCAGGCCCCGCGATCGTCTCTATTGCCTTAAAATCCGGTTGGGCCCGTAAAGTTTTGACCGCTGAAAAGAAATCCGCCTCGGCGGTATTCCGCGTACCCAGCTTATAGACATACTCCACGAAGCGGGGGGTCACTTCCCGAGTGGCGGCAGATATGCCCGCTAATTGATTCCACATATCGACGGTCACGGGGTCATCCGCGACCCTATGGCTCCGGATGGAAACTGCGACTTGCCACCATTGCCACTCATATGCCTCCGTGGCAGGGTCGTCGTACAAGAAGTCCGGGGCTGGGTCATCGATGTCCATGACACCTCTACTCCTGGCTCCCTTCAAGTCGTTCCATTCCGCTGTGTGTTCGAACGTCCTGGCCAGCCCGTAGAAAGAGGGTAGAAAATCCCCTCTGTAATGCCGAAGGGAACTCTCCACTTCTTTCACGGGTGCCTTCGGGAAGGCTTTCGCCAAAACCTCTTTGGCCTTCGTTACATCGGAGACGGACTGCACCCAGGAGGACGCCGCCGATAAGTCTCCGTCCACTTTACCCAGGACTATGGTGAACATCTCGCTGCTGATGGAGGGGAAGAGGCCTGCCAAGTGGGCCAACTTCTCTGAGAGCGAGTGGTCTAGGTAGGAGTCTGCCGGGGGCTCCACGATATACGAAGGCCCTTGGGTGGGGGCCGAACTTGCTTGGGTTGGGGCGGCCCGTTCGGGGGCAGGGGCGGCCGGAACCGGGCCCGCTGCTGAGGGTCTAGACAGGAGCTCCTCGGGGAGCACTCCCGCAGCTCTAATCAGGGCGGCGCCTTGCAAGGGTTTAATGTGTGAGAACAGGATGGCGTCAATCTCATCTGCGTCTTCCAACAGAGGGTTCCGCAACATAGGGCTGGCCAAGGTCGGTAGAGGGATTCCTGCTTCAATGTCCATCAGATCCTCCGCCAGAGTGCGGCCCAATGCCATGGAGGAAAGGGCTCGGCCAGCAGTGGAGTCCATAGGGACATGGGCGGGGGTATCTCGTGTCAAGGGAAGGGGCGGAGCAGTAATAAAGGGGGGCGAGGGGCTGAAAAACAAGGGTTCTGCAGCTGGCTCTGGTGCATCTGGAGGGGTGGGTTGAGGAGACTTCGACACCAAAGGGGGCACAGGGGCGACAACCACATCCACCAAGCTATCCGGCCACGTGAACGTGGAGGACCGTGAAGGCAGGGCGGGCAGGGGAGGGCACGGTACGGGTGCATAGTACTTTTCCATAGCTGGGGCGTGGCTTGTGTCCGAGATTTCTTGGGAGGCCAGGGGCACACCAGCGGGGGGTACAGTAGTATCAGGTGTGGGCGTGGCGCTGACATGTGACTGGGACTGGGTCACCGCAGCCAGAACGGCGGGTGTCACATATCTTCCGTCGCCGGCAGGGGCAGTGGTCGCTGTAGGCAGTACTGTGAAAGAGAGCAAGTTAGAGAACCGCTGGGGCCGCGCGCAAGGCGCTCAAGCACGAAGATTCTCACGGGCAGTGGGCTGGTCAGCCGCGGGGTTGCCAGAGTGCACAGCACTCTGAGCTAAAGGGGGTTGACCGCCACTGGGGCTGCCAGGGTCCTGAGGGGGTATGGCATTACTGGGGTCTAGACCGACTCGTGTCAGAGTGGCATGGCAATCATGGGGTAAAGGCTTACTGCCGGGGGGGCTGGAAGCATAATCGGTGGGGGGGCGAGTGAACTCGTCATGTAACGTCGCATCGGTCACGTCGTTCGGCAGATGCCCGTCTCTCCGGAGGGAGTGCAGGACGGGATATATCGAACCGCCAAAGAATTTGCACACCGAAAAGATAAGGTTCCTAGTTAGCCCAACGACGGGGTTGGCGTTACCTAGGAGGCGTCCGCATAGAAATTCCGACAGAGCAGTAACGCGTGCCGGCTCCACCCGCTCTAGCACGTTGTCTCCATCTGAGTCCTCCATATCCACGTCGTCATCCAAGTCCTCCTCCTCTACAACCGACAAAGCGGGAGGCGCGACCGGCTGTTCAGGGAGGCGGGCATGCCTAGGTGCCGCAGCACTCTTGACGGATGGGGAGGGGGGCACCCTTATCGGTAGCTGCCACGTAGCCTTCTCAAGGTCGATAACCCACTCCCCTGCCTTCTTTTTCAGCACTAGGCTCCTAGCCGGCATGCTGATAATGGACAGTCCCCCGATTTTCATGAAGGGTAGAGGGCACTCTGCCGTAAAGTGGTCGGACGAGTAGCAACCTTGACATGCATAAGGCCGCTTGGCTGACCATGACGGCTCAAAGTTAAGGAGTGGGGAGGCGTCAGGTACGGAGCCATGCTTGTGATCGAACTCCATAGACCAAGGCCAATAAATGTCCTCCGACTCGAGAGTAAAGGTGCCTCTGAACTTGGAGGTGGCGCCCCCTTTTCTGACGCCCAATACTCTCCAACCCAACTGGACATCGCTAGTCTCAAACTCCAGGAGCCGCTTTCGCATCTGGAGGAAGACAGAAGTCTCATCTGCCACAGACCCTTTGATCACCCATTCTAGGTCCCGGGCTTTACTCATGGGAGCAAATCGCCGAATAACGTATACCGCGTTAGTCTCCGCCAGCCGGATGAGGTCGAAGGACTGAGCTTCTGTCTCTCCCTTGGAGCCGGACGGCACTGTGCAAAGCATCCAGTCCTGCCTGGGGCTCATGCGTTCGAAATGCACTTCGCATTGCCATCTTTGTGCTAATTTGGAGCGGAGTAGTGACAACTTGGGGTCCTTGAACATCGGGCCCAGCTGCGCCACCCTGGCGAACATGAAGTGATACCCGGGTTTGTTGTATACGTTCTCGAATTCTTGCCAAGACCAACTCTTAACAGGCTCGAGGGGGTCTTCATACCGGTTATTCCAGCGAGCCCCTCTTGGTGGGGCCAGCTTGGCGAGTTCGTCACAAGAGTACAATTCTAGTGAACGGGGGAGGTAAAGCTTAGAGTCGACCTGATCTCTCATGACAGGCTTTAGGCTCGCTAGAGGGGCTTTCCCCACCACCACCGGGAAGAGGGGGGCGGTGCGGGCAGCGTGGTCTTGGTAGTTGGTCTCCGGCCAAAGATCCTTGTAGGAGGGCCTTGGGTCGGCCTTCTGCGCGGGGGGTGCCTCAAGGCCAGTCACCGAGGGGGCATCTGCATGCTCAGTCTCCGCGGGCTCCTCGGCCCCGTCCATCTGGTCCACTAATTTCTCTTGTTCAGAGATCTGCGCACTCAAGACGCCCCTCTCCCTCTCTAATACAGGGACGTCTGTACTAGGCAGGGGGTCTGCTATATCGCGGTCCAAATCACGGAGCCTCGCAATCATATTCGTAAGTGCATTAGACGCCTCAGCAAGAGCGTTCTCCCGCTGCTGCTCCTCCTCCTGTTGAGCGGTTGCCGCCGCCTGTACCTTCTCCAAAAGAGGGTCGAAGGCTTCCTTCAGAGTGGGGACGAAACTCTTTCTGTCGAAGTCCTCCTGCCGCTTGGCTCTGTTCAGGAAGGACACGAGGTCCGACCAGGCGGGCTTGGTTAGAACTGCGGGGTACTCATCCAAGGTCGCCCGGAACCCGTTCATAGCATCATCCAGGGGATCAGAGATAGCCGCCCTCCACTTCGCAGTGGGAGAGGAAGGGCGACGGGCCTGTGGATCAGTAGAATAAGGCGCGAATGGCACAAACTTGTTCTTATTTTTCCCTTTCCCCCTGTTCCCCCTGGGCGGGGGGCCAGGGCGACCAGTACCATACCTAGGGGCGTCCCGCAAAAGAGACTCTTGAGGCGGCAGAGGCGCCCTATGCGTCGGGGGCCCCGTCGGAGGCGGTGGGCCCCGCGGGGCGCCGGCTGGGGCGTTGTAGGGACCGTGTGAGGCTGGCCGAGGGCGGGGAGGCTCCGGGGATTGGGGCCTCCCCCAAGATCTACTGAGGTCAGAAGGACCGGCTCGTGGTGCAGAAGGACCGGTACGGGGCATGTGAGCTCCGACCAGCCAGTGGCCAGGGACATCCAGAAGGGCTTTGGAATCCGACGACAGCGTGGTGACTAAATGATATAAACCGGTGAGTTGGGGAATGACAAAAGCACAATGCTGCTCAATCAGGGGGGAATTCCTGAGAGCAAACACCGTGGGGTAATAGCCGAGCGTCCAAACGGCTCTGTGAACATTATGTTCCTGCACCGCCGCCAGGTAGCAGAGGCCAGGAAGGAATCCAGGGTGGTTGAGGGGGCGCCAAGGGGACGCGCCAAGGTCAGCAGCAAGCGGCGCACGGGGCCGGGCGTCCGAAGTGAGCAATTCTTCCAGGATCACACCATCAAGGGGGTCCCTGGGGGGGAGCTGTACCGGGGCACTCTTAATGCGGCGCCCAGTCTTCCTACGGGCGGGGACAAGGGGCCGCGACGGGACGGCTCGCTCGCCAAACAGGCACAGATCGATGATTTCGACAGCTTCCGCTGCAGTGACGAGTCGCGCGCGTTGGGAAGGGATGGTCATGTTTATCGATCAAAAGCAAAGGAAGCAAATCTGAAAAGAAGAGAGGATAAACCTCAGGGTCAGCAAAAATTTCATCTACTCAGAGAAGCATGTGAGAGGAACGGCTATGCTCTGACTCGTCGCCAGCCAGATCCGAAATCCGCGGTAGATTTAGTGTGGGTACCTCCACAGTGCAAGGAGGATTGGTAACGCAGGTACCGCCTGCGGGCGCGTTTTCTACCGGCTGATCCAGAGGACCGATCACGGAGTTGGGAGCTTCCACGCCATCTTACTGGGTATGGGCCCAGGCGGCTAACAGCCCCGGCCATTCGGGGAGGCAGCTGTTAATCATTCCCTGGCAGCTCCGAAGAGCTGGAAAGGGCGGGCTCGGCATCTCCATCCGTGGGGGTCCCGAAGAACCGATCCACTAAGGCTATCTGTTAAACCGCTGGCTAGGATTCAAGTGGAGCGTGGCCACTAGCTTTTATTCACGTGTTTGACCATCACGCGAGCGCCGGCATGTCGCATAGCACTCTTAGCTCTGAGACCCACATCCCGACCGCCCAATAGAGCGGCCAGGGCGCGAGTCGAGCGAGCCATTGGCCAAAGAAGACCCTGTATCCCGTTTTTCGAGTGGAGGGCCACTTAGCCATTTCTCATTTGTTATTGGTAGATGCAACACCAAGCGCGGTTTCAGATTGAGTGTATCGTGCCAGCACTCGCAGGGAAGGACTCCCAAGCCGGGTGGGACCCGCCTCCTTGTGCTAAAAGCTCGGAGGCTCCCTCCATGGAGACAGGCAACCTGCCTCCACTCTTCCCGCAGCGTTTACTATTAGAACGCTTCCGCACACGCCGCGCCTCTCCACAGGCCACAGCATCTGGAAGCCCGCGTGCCGGGAGGGTTAAGACAAGGGTCCATAGCCGTTTATTATACAGAGTGTGGCATCTCTGTGGGGGAAAGACTCCCTAGGCAGAACCGAGGCCGGTCCGACAGCACCCTTAACACACGCCCATGCCAGAGATGCGCTGCCATTCCAGCCCCAGATACTTCCCCGGTTTCAAGTGAGGGGGCACTGACCAATTGAGGGGCGGTGTCTACCCCAGCATGCAACGGGCAAGCTTCGTGGACCACCGTGGTGGGGCACGCAAAGTCCAAGGCATCCTAAAGATGCACCATATCACTGATGGGGGAAAGGAAAGGACGTTGTCCGGAACTGTCGTCCGTCATCCAGAATGATGGATTACTGCATTGCCGTCCCTACTCTAGGGCAGAGGGGCGGGGGCGCGCTGTTTCCAGACGCCCCAGCTCTGCCCGTGGAGGGGATGCCACATGCCCTTACGGCACGTCCGACAGGGTGAGGAGGCCCCCACGGACGGCCAGTTTGGCTAGGCCGAGGCCCCAACTTTTGGGGACGGCTGGCTATGCAAACGGTGCTGTGAAATCCTCGGTCTAGGGGGCGGGACAGTGGGTCGCATGCACTCTAAGCTGCAGGGACTCGCGAAGCCCAACCGACTGTCCATGCCTAGACCCGCAGGGGAATGCCCGAGGGCGATCAGCGGCGAGCCACAGGCCGGCTGCATAGCGTGGGAGCACGGGGAAAAAACTCACAGAGCGAGGGCCACCAGGGTATACCTAGGGGATCCGAACTGAATAGCCGGCCACGCCCGGCCGCGGGCGGTACAGACGCACCACGGCCGCGAGGCAGCCAGCGGAGAGCCAGAAGAAAATGGAAAAAATCCGCAGAGGAGGAGCCCAACATACCTGAGGACCTAGCAATCCGGAAGGACCAGAGGGGATCCGAGAGAGAGCCCAATTGCCGAACGCTGCACTGGGCAGCGCAGGCATAGGGCGCGTCGTGGACGGCGACGACCGAGGGACGGCGACGACGAGCAGAAAAAGGCAGGGGGCCAGCGCCCGAGGTCAGCTGCAGCCCCCCAGCCGAGAATCCGTGACCACCATTCGCGCCTCAAAGAGACTTACCGCTTGGAACTACGTGGAAGTTGTGGTCAGGTCCAAGCTCCAAGCCTCTATCTAGACCGTATGCGGCGCTTCGCTTCAGTTCCGGCGCATACCGCTGATCTCAGTCATCATACAGAAATTACACTCCAAGTCATTCCAAAGCTGAAGTATAGGCTCAGGTTGTTAGTCGACAATAGGGAGAGAGAATTACTGAGGATAAACGACCGGACTTGGGAACCAACGAAGCCCCTGTATGCCCTTTGTTTCTTTGATATGTGCACTTGCTAAAGTCTGTGCATATGTAGAGATGC
>Ga0307515_10016630_pt1 | contig 13450 bp, 4 predicted proteins | sample 17_EM_MG_FD_194513 | JGI IMG/M metagenome (GOLD analysis project Ga0307515, IMG submission 194513) | Populus trichocarpa ectomycorrhiza microbial communities from riparian zone in the Pacific Northwest, United States - 17_EM | ecosystem: Host-associated > Plants > Roots > Unclassified | place...
CACGAAGCTCTGCACGAAGCTCTGCAAAAAGCTTTTATATAGAGCCTCCGTAGTAGAGCCGTCGTACGCAGAACCGTCGCACGCAGAGCCGTCGTGCAGAGCCGTCGTGCAGAGCCTCCGTATACAGAGCTTCGTGCAGAGTCTCCGTACGCAGAACTTTGTGCGGAGCTTCGTGCAGAGCTTCGTGCAGAGTCTCCGTACGCAGAGCTTTGTGCGGAGCTTCGTGCAGAGCTTCGTGCAGAGCTTCGTGCAGAGCTTCGGTACGCAGAGCTTTGTGCAGAGCCTCCGTACGTAGAGCTTCGTGCAGAGCTTCATGCAGAACTTCGTGCAGAGCTTTGTGCAGAGTCTCCGTACGCAGAGCTTTGTGCGGAGCTTCGTGCAGACCCTGAGTAGGCGAATCGCCCATTCGGCGGCGCTTTCCACTAGATATCATGGAGGCGTACGGAGTAGATATACTTATCGATTATAGAGCTACTTCTGCAGATTATTTTAACGGTATTTCTAAGATAATAGCTATTATAGGGGTATAGATTAATTTCGTTAAAGAAGGTGACTACTCTACATATAAAATAAGTCGTATTGTTTAATAAACCTCGCGAAAGTCTCTTAGACCATAGAATTAACTTTTTAATAAAAAAGGTTAGCGATATCCGCTTGCGGATATACGTATATCCGGTAATTAATTCTATAGTCTAAGCTTGCTGAGGTAAGGGCTAATTAAGGAATTCTAGGTATCCCTTTATAGTTTCTTTATCGTATAGTAGCTGGTAGAGGGTTTTAAGATAATAATAAATTAAAATTTCCTTTTATGGCTTAGGCTGTCAGACCCTGTTCTGATAATATCTTGATACTGTCAGCTGATAGGCTGGCTGTTTAACAGGGCTGTCAAGCCTGTTACCCGCAAGTCTGCGGATATATTAGCGACCTCCAGCAGCTACGGTCTGTGCCTCGCATGGGCGGTGACCCTCGATCGTAACGACACGTGTTACGATCGGCCAATGCTGAACGAAATTATTTTCCGTGTACAACTGGGATTCGGACCCGCTGACCAGACGGCGATCGAAACTCAGCCACGGAGAACTCCGCATTCGGTCCGACACTCCCCCATTACTACCATATTGGGCCAAAGGATGACAGACTTGGGCAAGCAGGTCCTAGACAAAGAAGAGAAAAGAAACCGAAAAAGGAGCAAACCGTTGCTGATTGAAGTTAGTTGGAATATTTGGGACCACAAGGGTTAGAAGTGTTAGCAGAATTGTTAGCGAGGGCCAAAAGAGCTCACGAAGAGCTAGAGAGGAGCAAATCGGACTAAAAGCAGGACGAAATCCGAGAACGAGTTACCAAGATTAACAAAAGAATGACTAAAGAGCTCGAAGATTTAAATTCTGGAACTATCTTATAAGATAGTGCCAAGCCACTAGTCACTAGCCTCTCAGCTAAGAAAGCTTAATTTCTAAAGAGCTACATTAAGGATTTTGGGGTCGTAATCCGTAAGAAGGGGGGCTCTGTTATAAACAGTAACAATCTGGTAACAATTGGAGCAGAGGAGGACTTACTGCCTTATACGGAGCCTGAGTGGACCTGAGTTAGGATGACAAGGTATATCTAGTCCGAGCTGTAAATAGAATTGGACCGATCGGAGGCTTTGCCTTAATCTGGTAAAGTCCTAACTAGACGGCGCCAGATAAAGCCACGAGCAGCTGCTCTAGTAGGGAGACAGCTGTTCGTGATGTGTTGAATACAGACAGTATCCTCCATTGACCAATCGTGCCGAGTTAAGCCTTTTTCTACCATATCAACCTCAGGAACTCCCAGTTCCTCACACAGGCTTTTTTAGGAGGGGGGGGGGGTAATGTAACGGTGCTAGAGCGCGTTACCTGCTAAGTTCTGCTATATTCTGCCACCTATTATATTATCGCATACTATTTAGTACTGTTTCTTCCTATTAGCTCGCCTACTATTAGCTCGTCTACTACTAGCGCCTTAGCGGCTTGCGCTACCTATTTATTAATACCAGCCCTCGCGACCCCCTTTCCTTCTCCTTAGCTCAGCACCTTTATTAGATAGTAATCTACAAGCTTTAGTTTAGAGGCATTTATACGAGCCGTTACAGTTCTTTAATAGATATATTAAAAAAGTTAGCTAGCTTTATAGTATACTAGGTATCTATTAAAGTAAAGGTTAAAACTTAATATCTATTATGGAGTAAAGTATAAGGGATAGTATAGCTTCTTCTACTAACTAGCTAACCTAGATTAATATATAATATATTAATCCCTTTTAACCCTAAAAAAGAGTCTTCCTTTAGGGTTCCTCTTTTTCTAACTCTGCGCTATCCTCCTAAATTAATAGGACTTTATCCGCTTTTACGTTTGTTAAATAATCCTTTATATAATAGCCTTTCTAACCGTAAGAGAAGTAAGCTCCTTAATTACTAAGGGCCTATATACGGGGGTTACTATATATAGGCCGAGCATTTACTAAACCTATAGTAGGACTAGCTATATAGCTAGCTGCGAAATTAGTAGCGGGCTATATAGGTAGTGCTATAGGGGTTGTTAATTATACCGGGACATTACGGGCCGTTCTTATATTACTTATAGTTTAATTTAAAGGATTTCTGGCCTTATACTATTTAGCATATACCTTAATTCGGCGGAGGCCTTAGTTAATAGCTAAGCACTAGTTTATAAGTTCCTTTAGCGTCTATATAGTAGTAAAAACTAGCAGTACGGCTCGTTGTAGGTCTAGGATAAGCTTATTAAATAGGTCTAGCATTAGATCTTCCTAGGAAATTTAAGCCTAACTAGCTAGGTCTGAGAAGTGGGTCTAAAAAGCTAAGAAGGTCTCTATTGTTTTTATATTTAGGCTTTTATAATTAAGTTAGGCGTTTTATACTTTAAAGGGGTCCTTATAGATAAAAGATAGGTAGATAATTATTTCTTCTTTAGAGAGGAAGGGATCTGTTAAGTCCTATACATATCGCGGATATAGGTGCGTTTATTATAACGAAGCCTTATAGGAAATACTACGGTAAACTTATCAATAGGCTAGGTATATAGGTATAGAATAGTCAACAACATAAACATAATTAGTGGAGTAGTTGCCTAATAGATTAACTCTAATTATATTCTAAGATTTACTATAAAGAAGAGAAACTATCTATAGAGACTATACATCCTTAAATATATAACTCCTCCCCATAGTAAAGGGTTTAGTACGTTAGTACGTTAGTATATTACATTTCTATATTCCTACGTTCCTATATTCTAAACTTATAACGTAACTAGCTACGTAACTTAGCTACCCCTTATTCTATAGCTTAATTAGTTCTAGCGCCTCCCGTACTATCTTAACTAACCCATTTATATCTTCCCTTAATAGTTATACTACTGCCGATATAAGGTCCGTAACACTATCCCCCTCCTCTTTATCTTCATCCTTAAAGATATCTCCTATCTTTAAGTTGTTTATTAGAGGTGTAGCATTCCTATTCTTAATTTAGTAACCTTTATTATTCTTAATACCTTTTATTAGATCTTTTATATCTAACCGTTATAACTAGCTAGTGATGTTTATTTCTCGCTTAGTAAAGTTATACCGTCCTATTCTTAGTGTGCTAAAAAGAAGTTAGTATATATTATAATCGTAGCTCTATCTAGTTGCTAACCTTCTTCCTATGCTAAATATACGTAAGCGAATATGCGATCGTCCTATAATATTTAATCCGTCTTTAACGCTAAGTATATATATCTTATTATCTTATATAACTATTTAGTTTCTTATTTAATCTGTTCTAGGGTTACGTATATTAATAGCAGCTAAAAAACTAGAGAGTAAGCTAGCTAAGGCCCTTACTAAGGTTTAGCGTTATTTTAATAAGGCGTCTTAGGCTCTAAAAGCTTAACTAGATGCTTATACTCGCCTAAGCCGTCTAATAAAGTGCGTAAAAAAGTACGCTTAAAGGAGTTACGTTTAGTAGAGTAAGGTCTCTCTAAGCTTAAGGCTAAAAAGGCCAAAAAGGATTCTAATTAAGGTAAGGAGGAAACAACTAATATGCTAGTAGTGGATCCTCTAGATAATCCGGCTTATTTATCGCCTTTAATTAATCCTTTTATCTTTAGCTTCTTCTTAATATTACCTAACCCGTTTTCTCCTAATACTCCTATACCTTTTCTATAGCGTTTTTTTAAATTCTATAGTAGTTTCTAGGTAGTCTTATTATAGCCTATCTACTTAACCTCGTACTATATTTTATCGTTAATATCCTTATAACTAATAACCTTTAAAACTTACTATTTATCTTCTTCTTATCCTCTATACGTGTCTACTTCGTAAATTAGTAGTTTAATATTCCTATATACTGGCTCTAGTATTATAATATACTATATAGGGTAGATCTTTATTCTAGCTAGTAGGTTTAACTTAAATATAACTGGTAAAATTCTTTATATAATTTTAAAAGGTCTTAGTCTAACGTAGTTTAACTTTTTACTTAGTCGTTAACTCTTAAAATTTTTGTATAGTAGCTATACTTTATCCCCCTCCTTAAGATCTAGTCCCTTAGATCTCTTAGTATTATAGTACTTTTTTATTCTTTTTTATACCTTTTTTACTAATTCTATAAGGTTTATATAAAGATTTATTAGTATCTTTATTCTTTCTTTAGCTATACTACTTATTTTCTTCGCTTATTATAGTAATAATAATATTCTTAGCTTATATCCATAATTTACCTTAAATAGTAATGTGCCTATTTCTTCCTATAGTATTATATTATATATAAACTGTATAATTAGTAATAATAATACCCAATTATTCTGTATATAGTTAATATAATATCTTAGATACTATTCTAGTATTTAATTTAACCTTTTTATCTATCTATCTGTCTGCGGATAATACACTATTAATGTTACTACGCGAACCCCGCTAAGAATACTTTTTAAAATACTACTATAAATCTTAGATCTCTATCTAATATAATCTTACTTAGTGCTCTATATCTTATAAACACTTCCTTAACGTAGATTTTAGTGACATCTTCTACTAAGATTCTTCTGTATATGCTATAAAGTAGCCCTATTTAGTTAACTTATCAACTATTACTAAGATTGTATTAGATTCCTATCTAGTAATAGGATCTTTTAACTTTAGTAACTTAATAATAAAGTCCTATAATATAACCTCCTATAGTCTCTCTGGTATTTTAAGAGGTTATAGCCCTCTATATAGCTTATACCTTATTAGTTTATTTCTTTAGTAATCTAAATACTCTTTTATTACTTTTCTAGCTATACCCTAGATTCCGTTAATAATATATTCCTCTTAAAGTCTTAATACTAAGCCTATTGCTCTATTGTGTCCTTAAGTTATTCCCTTATAGAAATCTCCCACAAAATGCTCTGCTTTGCTCTTTAGGATATACTTTATTTCTTATATATATCCACCTATAGATTTTCTAGCTATACTTCTAGAATTCTTTATACCTAAAAGCTCTCTAATATCTCGTAGACTCTTTCTAGTTTATTATCCTCTTAAGTAACTACTATCTTAGGGTAATTATATCTAATTAATCTATCCTTATCTTTTCGTAGCATTACTCCTAATAGCTTTTTATTATTTTATACTTTAGCCTTTCTGCTAAGTATATCTACCCTTACATTTTTAGTTCCCTTAGTATACTAAATCTCAAAATAGTATTTTATAAGTATCTCTACCTATTTAACCTATCTCTAATTAAATTCTTTTATTATTAGGAACCCTATTAGGTTCTTATAATCCATTTTAACTATAAATAGCTTTTTACGCCTTATAAAAATGCTTTCTATTCCTTAAATGCTGTAACTATACCTAATAACTCCTTATTATAGATATTATAGTTTAACTCTAGTAGTGTTATCTTCTAGCTATAGTATACTACTAGGTGCTATGCGTCCTTATACTTCTATAGTAAATATACTCCTAGTATAAAGTCTAATACGTCCGTTTCTACAACTATATCTAATCCTAGTTAATAAATCTTAAGGATTAGCTCCTAGGTAAATAACTCCTTAAGTTCTTTAAATAGCTTTCTTTATTTATCTCCCTATACCTATAGTTCCTCTTTCTTTATAAGCCTAGTAAATAATTTAATATTCTTTAACTACTATGCTATAAACCTCCTATAGTAGTTACAAACCCCTAAAAATAACCTTAACTATATTATATTCTTTAGTTTTTACCAACTTACTATAGCTTTAATTTTCTTTAGGTCCATACTAATATAACCTAGTTTAATAATAAATCTAATAAAATTAGTCTTTCTTATAAAGAACTTATATTTCTTAATTGCTACTAGCATTTATTCTTCTTATAGTCTCTTTAAGACCTATTTAACGTATTCTCCATATTCTTCTTCCGTTATTAAGTAGATAATATTATTATTAAGGTATTCTCCTAACACACTATTAATTTGCTTTTAAAATATTACTAGTATATTTATTAATCTAAACTGCATTACTAATAGTTTATATAGTTCTTCCTTTAACCTAAAAGCTACCTTCTATTTATTGCCTTCCTTAATTCTAATCTAATAGTACGCCTATCTTAAATCTATCTTTATAAAGATTTACGCATTACCTATCCTATCTTAGATTTCGTTAATTAAGGGTAAAGGATACCTATCCTTTTAAGTAATGCTATTTAACTGTCTATAGTTAATATATAGCTTAGGTTTTCTATTCTTCTTTAGTATAAATAATACTAGATAACCTACTAATAACTATAATGGTCTAATATATCCCTTTTATAAGTATTCTTAGATAAACTCCTTAAGTGCTCTTAACTCCTCTTAAGTAAGCTTATAGGTTAAAAAGAACCTTAGACTTATTTCTAGTTCTAACTCTATCTTATAGTCCCATACTATATAATCTACTAGCTTTTTACTTTCTAGGCTCTATAGTTTCTTACTATACTTATAGTATCTCTTTAGTATATAACTTAAGCCTTACTTAGTCTCTTTATATATTGCTCCAACTTAGTACTATATTAACTTAGTTTATTACCACATCTTATATTATTAAGTATTTTAAATATTAACCTATTCTGTAATCTAATCGATCTTTAAATTATATTCCTATAACTAAGGTATTCCTAATACTACCTTATTCCGTCCTAATAGTAGGATATTAAAAGATATCTTAATTCGTCTCCTTTTAATAGTTATCTAAATAGGTCCTATTTTAAGGTTAATAATCCCTTCTCTATAGGTTATTAAATCTCCTAAAATTATAACTAATAAATAGGGTTATTCCTTCTGTCTATAAGGTAATCCTATTTTTTTAACTGCTACTAGTAAAATATAGTTTCTTATTACTCTACTATCTATTAATACTTTAAACTATTAATCTTACTAATTAACTTATAAATTTAGGTGTTGTCCTTAAATTCCATTAAGGGTCTAAGGCTCTACTACTAGCTCCCTCTAGTTCTATAGGCCTCTACTTTTCCTAACTATTAGCTGCTTAATCCTATTATACTTAGCTTACTTTTTAGCTAATACCTAGTTCGCTTTTTATCCTTAATATACTATAGACACGTGTTTTCTAGGTATTCCTACTACTATTATTTATTTAAGTATTCTTCCGTAAGGAATCTTTTTAGTTAAAGTATTAAGTCTCCTAACTCCTAAACTTCTACTAGATGCTATCTATGCATATATTTAGCATTTTTATACTATTACTTATTTAGCGCCTAATATATCCTTATAGGGTACTTCTAATTCTTTTCTTTTAGATTCTTATGCATTTTACATTGTCGGGAATAAGGCATGCGGTCGTCACGTGACGCCGCGGCACTAGCGTGGCGAGGAGTCTTAAGCCCCTCGCCCTTTCTTATTTAATTAAAAAGCTTTATTAACCAACATCACTATAACCCTACTCGAGTAGTTGTTATTGGTAAGTCACCCTATGTAACTAACACTGATTAGTAGTTGAATATATAGTTAACTATAGAGTAGCTAGGTTTTCGAATAGAAGAGATAGTCTTGTATAGGGGTGCCATATGCGCTTATATGGAATGGATCCCGGCGATACTATGCTACCTTAAACTTGCGGAAAACTAGTAATAGAAGTGTTACTAAGTACTAGGAGATACTAAGTTGCGTCTATTACGCAGAATAACCGCGTTTACGAAGATTTAGTTAAGTACTTTAGGTTAGAAGTGTTACTAAACCTAGGGTCCTAAGTTAACGTCTGAAACGCGTTAAACGACGTCTAAAACGCGTTAAACAATATCTTGAATTGCCTACCTCTTGATAGCAAACCTACGAGATCCTATAAAACCGAAAATCCTACCTACCTTTAACGTACGACACCCCGTTAATTCTATATATACTATGGCGTTAACCTACCCAAAGAAGTATAAGGAAGATATTAACCTAAAGATATGGAATAAAGCTATAATTAACCTTGCAAACGCTAATGAACAAGACTTAAATAGATTTTTATTATACCGTATAGCATATTACAAGGACAGTGAATATAACGATACCGCGCTATGGGAATGTATAAAGGAGGACTTTATTGGATGGATAAAGGAAATATAGGCCCCCGTAAATAAGGATATTATACGGGACTTCTGTAACTTCCTTTGGGAAAATAGAGTATTTATCCCTAAGGATGGGGGTACTATTAGAGACAATATTTAGGAGTAGGTTATTAATATAAAAGAAGAGCATAAATGGACTCTATAAGAGATTAAGTACTAACTACGCACTATAAGAAAGCTTAACTTACGATAGAACCTAAGTAATATACCTCTAAAGACGAACCTACCTCCGCCTTTAACTCCTCTGTATCCAATTTAACCTATAACCTTAACGTTAGATACTATACCCTAATAAGAGCAGGCACAGGATCCTATTACTTTGCAATTTAACGACCTTTAGACTCTACCGACTACCCCACTGCAGCCTATAATATAACCCCTACCTCCTTTATTTTAATCTTAAATCGGAGGCAGTTTAAAATTGCTTATAGAGCTTGCGAAGCTCTATTTGGATTAGGAGAAGAAGTTTGGCGGGGAATTATATGATGTTCTTAATTCGAAACTATATATCTTTTATAACTATTGCTAAAAGGTAGGAATAGAGTCTGATTAATACTATAACGCCTATTCTGTTATACTTAAGGGCTAAGCTAGTACCTTCTATTATAATTGTTTGATAGGAAAAGGATATAATTTTAACCGCATAATATATAAGTTAAGATGCCACTTTAAAACAGAAGAGAATAAGTAGTAGTATATATTAGAATAGAGAGAGACTACCTTTTTAAGGATTATTGCTATAAACCTAGGTGTCCCTCGGCTTAATTGTCTTTAAAAGCTCTTTAATTAACTTTAGATGATTTAGCGTGGTTTATCCGAATTATATTAAGAGGACTTTAGCCTACGTGATTAAGTTATTAGCGTATGCTAAGGTGTTAAAGAATGTAACCTTGCTCTCTTTAATCCTGCAAATACTTATAAAGAAGTGTGTACTTAATTAAGATCTTCTATTAGCACCGCTTTACGCTCTTAAGAAGTATAGTAATTTAACGCCTAACTTTAACCTACTTTAATTGACCCGCCTAACTAATATAATTATAACTGGACTAATTGGATATATAGTGGCCGGGGTAGGTAATATAGTAGAGGGTATAATTAACGACTATAAGGTAAAGGTGGAGGTCCTTATAGAGGTTTATTTTAAAGTAATTACTAAAAGAAGTGCTATATTTATAAGAAACCGAATTGCTAGTTAACTAGGTATTCTCTTAATAAGTAAAAAGAGGTATATAATAAGTTTTACTAGAGTATAAGAAATATTGGAAATTATAAGGTTATTATAGCCTACTTCTAAAGCTTCCTGGTTTAATATAAAGGCATAGAAGATCTTAAGGGTGAGGTTAATAAGGCCGAATAGCTCCTTATAGATATGGAAATTAAGGAGTACTTACCTAACTAATACTTTACTAAGTATAGTGAGGTAGATGGTATATAAACTGTTACTATTCTTAATAACTAATCTACGCTCTATTTTACTATGAAGTTAGATATCTTTAATGAGCTAAGGGAGAGTTCCGCGTTCTCCTTTAATAATAGATACTCGGCGAATATCTTTTATAGTATTATGCTAGATACTAGAGCCGCAGGAGTATCTATAGTAGGAGAACCTTAAGTTTAAGCCCTTTAGCAGCTTAATAGCTCTGTTTAGATTAACTATTTAACGGCAGGCTAATATACGATTTATTTTAGCAAGGGTACTACAATCTCTTTTGGCATAATTAGGGTCTAAACCCCCTTAGGGTACATTACCTTTTACGTTGTTTCTATAAACACCCCATTTCTATTTTGCATTAAAGATATAGATAAATTAGGCGTTAAGCTTAATAACCTTAAGGATATACTTATTTAGGGAGATAATTAGGTGCCCGTTATGCGTAAGTAGGGTTACCCTTAGTTACTCCTTTATTAACTAGAAAAGAGTATTGCTTAAAGCTACCTAACTAAGTTAGAGTTACGTTAACTATACTATTATTTTAGCCACCTATCCGTTTATTAATTGCTTACATCGGGAAAATATTCGCAGGATGAGATTTAAGTAGACTTTGTTTAGCGCGTTTCGCGTAATTGACATGTAATTAACCAACTTGACATGCAACTTGACTAACTTGATACGCAATTAACTAACTTAATATGCAACTTGACAAACTTAACACGCAATTAACCAACTTGATATTTAACTTGACCAACTTAACACGCAATTGACTAACTTGATATTTAACTTGACTAACTTAATATATAATTAACCAACTTAACATTTAACTTAACTAACTTAATACGCAATTGACCAACTTAACATTTAACTTAACTAACTTAATACGCAATTGACCAACTTGACATATTTAAAAGTTAAATAACACGCAGTTAACCTACTTAACAACTTTAAAAGCCAACTGCACATTCCTTAACATGCAATTGAGGTAATGTAATATATTATTTTAAAGTTGTATGCCAATTACGCAAATGAATTTTTACTATTTTTTTAGCCTGTAGTATGCTAGCTTATAATATATATTATATATAATCTTATATAATCTCATATAATCTTATATAATCTTATATAATCTTATATAATCTTATATAATCTTATACAATCTTATATAATCTTATATAATCTTATATAATCTTATACAATCTTATATAATCTTATATAGTCCCATATAGTCCCATATAGTCTTATATAGGTTTATTATTATATTATATATTATAGGTTCTATACTAGCTTAGCTGCTTTTGCTATTTGTCCTAGCTTCTATATAATAACGCGATGCGAGTTCCTTCTTTAAGAAAGTTGTCCGAGTACAGAGTATTATATTGGTCCTAATTAATATAATTATTAACGTAGTATAAATCTGGATAAGAAGTAGCGGCTAGAATAATATACGCGCTTCGTAGAATAGATAGCATTAAATAAAAGCGACCACCTTTAAGTACTTGCCTAGTATTTACGCTTAAGCGCGGCCACCTTTTTACCTTAACCATACCGTGTGTTGGATGCGGCAGTCCATAATTTAATGGCTGAAGCAGCTCTACCATAGCTCCAGTATACTGTACGTATATACCGTACTTATCTAACCTTTTAATATCTAGAACAGTAACAATTAGCTAAAGCTGGCCTATAAGTCTTCTACCTAACGGCGTGCGGCCCTTTCTAATACGGTTGCCGTTATCCATATACTCCTGGACCCATACATAATTACGCCTCCACTAGTTAGAACATTGCTAATTTAGTATATAACGTACTACCTCACTAATTTGGCCCTTAAGGTTGGTTGTATTTTTTCTGTCTTGTTTCTAACAGCGAATAGATAGATGTATTTTAACAAGCAGGCGCTTAACCTATAAGGGGTCCTTCTCTTTCTGGTCCATATTGGAGTTCTAGGTACGTTTACCTTGTAGTTTTCGCCTATACTCTTGGACAAATACCGTAATACCGTCTAGAAACCCTGGGATTTTGCAGCAGTTTGCTATATAAGATATATGAAGCCACGTCTTTAACCCAAGACGCCTCTGGATAAGATCTGTTGCCCTATTTATATCTTCCAAAGGCTACCGAAGCTTTGTAACTACTAAATACTATATTAGTTAAGTAACCTGCACCTCTAGATGCTAGGAAGACTGTAGTATAGAATCACTATTTATAAAAGCTATTTTGTCTTCCATTACTAGTACTGCTACCCGTCTTAAATTGTGAGAGCAGATTTAAGATAGCGAATCCCGTTTATTTGTTAAGTTATAAAACGCCTTAATAATATAACGGTGTCCAGCTTTGCTATTTGCGCTAGTATAGTACCTATCTGCACATCCGTACAGGCGGATATTTTCCTTAAAATGTATAAGGGCATGGAATTTTGGTATATTAAAATGGCCCATATTAGAATCCTTTGCCTTTAGACGGAAACTTTAAAACACGCCTTTAAGCATATTAATTCGATATAGGGCGTGGTGCATATATCGTAGTGTCTCCTCGTTATAGGTGTAATACTGAGCTATAATAACAAAGTTGTATACGGCTTTTGTAAAATATATAGCATATAGTTCCCTAAATGACAGTAGTGGGGCTAGCATAGCAACAAGTTAACGAACCATAGCTTTTTATTTATTACCTGTCTATTAAGTAACTTTACTAAATAATAGGTTATTAAACCGTTTTAGGCCCGTAAAAGCCGGGACTTATTTAAAACGCTAATTAAGCTAAGCCTCCGCAGATATATTTATTGTGGTTGTCTTCGTCCCTCTTCTCTTTTTTTTTAGCTAGATAACATCGCCTACCAGTTTCTATACCCATTTGATAAGTTATATAACGATACCCTTTAGAAGCTAATATAGAATATCTACTATTATGCCCTTATAGATGTTAAATAGGTAATAGTGCCACGCGAAATATTCTACTGGGTGTACCCAGTCGTCTAAGGATAGAAGAATGTTCTCTAGTTTCTGGCGTTTAATCTATCTTCTTGTCTCCTTATAGGTGCGTAGCGGGTATTATTTCTTAGTCAAGTTCTCGCGCTTTAGAGGGGGGACCTAGCATATAGTGCAGTGCTGTTGGCTTTTAACACCTATAAGCAGCACTTATTCTTTATAGTCTGCCATTATTCTATATATGATTGGATAACATCGTCACATAAAATTATCCGTACATTAAAGGTCTACGCCGCTTTCTGTAAGATGCTTAATTACTATTATGTTTTAGTTAATGGAATATAGCATTAGAATACTAAAGCAGGACTTACGTTTAAGTATAGTTCTTATTGCTTTATAATATGCTTTACTTTTTATATTGTTATCTTTTTCTTTAATAACTGGCATAAAGCTAATAAGGATATTTGCGGGGGATATCTATCGGCGCTGAACTTGTTAGTTA
>Ga0307515_10016631_pt1 | contig 13449 bp, 20 predicted proteins | sample 17_EM_MG_FD_194513 | JGI IMG/M metagenome (GOLD analysis project Ga0307515, IMG submission 194513) | Populus trichocarpa ectomycorrhiza microbial communities from riparian zone in the Pacific Northwest, United States - 17_EM | ecosystem: Host-associated > Plants > Roots > Unclassified | place...
GGGGGAGGATGAAGGGAACGCACATTCCTGATCAGATTCAGGTTCTGGACAGTCAATGATCGACGAGCGGGGGGGTAGCTCTGCGCCCAGAACCCAATCAACTGTCGGGAGGGAGATTACGTACGAAGGACGAGCGTTGACCGAAAGTGTTTCATAAGCGGCAAAGAATGGGATAATTGAATGACGTACATCGTCTAACAGATCTCCCTCGCAACCCTATACGTTCGTCCGACTCGGTCAGGGACCCGCTTACGGCGGGTGAGAGAAATGTCAAACTCACGGGACCGGCGAAGAACGTGGATAATTCTTTGGCGGCGTGTTCGTAAGTGTCCAGGTCTTCGGCGTAGCTGTACAGCTGGACCAGCTCGTCTAGCATGTACATATTAGCTTTGATTCTGCGGAAACGGGCGGAGGAGAGACGCCGATTAGCCACGTTCACGGTGCATATATGCGCGTGAGCCGTACTCTGTCGGTGGGGGGATGTTGATCAGCGTCAGACTCTGCACCATTTCTGGAAACCTGTGAACGGGATGAGTCAAGTCGACGAAACGGGGTTAAGAGGGAAACGTACAAAATTGCGAATCTCTGCGCGCAGTTTACGGAAACCGTTTCGATCCCAACAAGGTGCACGGGTGACAGGTGGAGGTACTGTTCGCATTCACGAGAGACCGAGAGTTCACCCTGCAGAAAACTCGAGAGATCAAAAGGACGCACGCACCTGAAAGCACAATGCCAGATCTGCGGCCTGGACCCATGTGTCGTACATTCCAGAGGGGGAGGAAATGGACTTGCCCGAAGTGCGAGTGTCAAACGCGATGATGTTGTATGCCGAGTTGAGCCTGGGGTCGTCCATCTGATTCCACAGCCAGGAAGAATTCAGATAGAGCGGGTGAAGCATCACAATCGTCGGTTTGTCGGGGTGGAGGGAGTTGACGGTCCCGAGCCGCGAACTGGATGTGTACCATATGGAGACCGCATCGGATGGATGGAGCAAATCGATGTAAGGCATAGCGAAAGGGTAGTAGGGTATCGAGAAGAGGTCTATTAGGTGGTGGTAGCGGTTGGGGTGGGTGACATGAACCCAAGACTGGGACCCTTGACGGAGAAATGTTGACGGAATCAGACAGACGACCGCAAAATTGGAGGCGCCGGTAGTGAGACACAAAGGATCAAACCACGTGGGCGGAGAGAAGTGATTTGGACTCGGACGGGGACGGGAAGAGACGATCAGGATTGTTATAACTTATATTCCGAGCGAGGTGTGAAGTGACGGTAATTACACTTATAGACGGTAACTCTGAGAGACCCCGCGGGTCAGTCTTCGCCATTCACAATGCTCTCAAGTACCCGGACGATGCGTTGCTGTTTCTGTCGGATTTAAGGGAGACGGCGATCAGGAATGTTGTTACATGGAGAGGGTAACGAAACCGGAAAATGATGGACACTCGCCTCCCTATCGGACGTCAGGTAGGTGACATACATGGCTGGAACCCCCAGGGATTCTAGGGCAGTTTGTTGTTTTGATATCAGGCCATCCCAGGCGGCGGTGACACGTTGAGTGTCAAACTTGTCTAGCTCTCTCCTGTAAGCCCGCGTCAACGTCTGGGCGGGGACGAGGCGGAGATGAGCCATTGAGAGTCTCGATATGGCAACAAGGCAACGGCTTACGTCGGCCTCGAGCTGGGATAACCCTCCGGACCCAATAAGATTGGCTCTAACGTTTTCCATCAGAGGGAGCGTGAACGGCGGAGATGGTGGAGAAAAAGAGTCTAACTTGGTCACAGCAATTTTGACCTTTTCTTGGTGTTTCTGTTGGATGGCGAGCCGCTCGTCCCAAAGCTGGGATTCGAGCGCGCTTTGCTCGTTCTGAATCTTATCTCCTGATTTAGCTGGCGTGCGCTGATCGGCTCCCAGCGTGGGATCTTACTCGGCGTATGGAATCGATAAAGCCGGGCTTGGCGGATAACTGGGCGAGATGGGATAATGTCTGTTGGAAGGAAAGCGCGTGAAGATCATGCCTGTCGCTGCCGATCGATGCTCGGGATGGCACGACACCCGGTGATCCGCCGCTGGGGACGGTCTCGGTCAGCCGCGACTCCAGAGGAGGCGGAGGCGGATGAACGGCACGAGTATCCGCGAGCTGGGCGAGGAGGGAGGCGACGGAGGGACGCAGACTCTCAGAGCCCGAATCGGCACCTGTTTCCGCTGTGGCGGCGGGAGGGGGTGTGGCGACGGTCTGATGCCATGCCTGGGACGAGCTGAGGATGTCCAAGAGAGCCTTTACGCCACCTGTGTTCTAGAGGGAGAAGGTGAGGGGGTGGATAGGAGCCGGTGGCGAGGCGCACTTACGTCCATGTTGGGGAGCGGGATGAGCTGCGCGCTGAGCCAGAAAGGGATGGGTTGGGAGTCGTGACGGCTCTGATAGCTTGGTTAACGACCGGGCCCTGTTTCGAATACACACTCGTCCCCCACGTGGTCGGCAAGAGCTGCACCACCGAACCGCTCGCCCTAGAGCTCCGTCCGCCCCCTCCCGCCCCTTCCGTCCGTGCTCTATAAGCCCTCCTGGGGTTACAGATGAAACCGCAAGATCTCAAACCCCCCTCTCGCTCCCAGTCCCGCCCGCCAGCCCACGGAAAGGAGCGAGAGGCGTTCCGACTGAGTAATCCCGGTCTATCCCATATTAGGAAGCACCGGTACCTGAAACAGAGACAATGGGCTGGTGTTTCCCGGTTTGGTAATTACTGCCGGGCGCGTGCCGAAGAGGCTTTCTTCTTCAAGTCCGAGAGCAAACACTCTTCAAGAGTCGCCGTCAACTACTCTTCGTCCTCATCCTCATCCTCCTTCTCCTCCTCCCTCCATCCTCCTCTTCCTCCTCTTTCCTCCCCTTTTCTTCTTCCAACCTTCGAAATTCATCCCACACCTTGTCCACCTTTCCACCCATGCCAGAATCTATCCCCCAAGCCACTTCCTCCCACATGATGAAGGTCACAAAACGAGGGCGGCCCTACCTAAAGGTACGCATTCTCTCCTCCCCAGAAACCCTCGCTTTTCTAACCCCTCTACCCAAGGATACCTTGGATCTTTTCGCCACCTTGGTTGTCTCCCTCGAGCTCACCAGCCACAAGCAGTTTTTTCGAACCTTCGCAAATTCCTTCACAACGTTCGTTCTTCCCAACCTTGCATCCCTAAATCTCCCCAGCTCACCCCTTTTCTATTTCTTTCCAGCGAGGAGGCCGCCCAGAATCTCGCATCGCTCAAGTTTTCACAGTCAAATCGCGGGCCGGACCCAAGGGAACCTTCCCGCATCATTACCACCACAACGACGACCACATTCTCCATGACGCGTGAGATGGCCAAAGCCATGTGCCAACATTTCATGGATGCCCGTCTCATCGAAAACGCCGTCGATCCTTCATCCAACCTCTTCAAGGAACGCAGCGTTTACCAACTCACTCCAAAGGGCCTCCATGTCCTCGAGAGGTTCATCAGCAAGAACGGGATCAACGCGGATCACATCAGCCACGTCTTCCAAACCCAACCGATATGCATGAAGCTTCTTCATCTCGAGAGGAGATCAGTTGACGACGAGATCATCGTTTCTCAAGCCGTCATCACCGCCCTCTTCCGCCGCTTCGTTGGTCGCCAACCTAACTATTCCCCGGAGGGCTCCCAGTCCGTCGAACCCTTCCAGAGATATCAAGAGCGCTCCAAGGGTCTCGCTCTCATGGACGTCACCGAGCGAACACAGCCCATCATGGGTCGTGCGACAACAACCGTCCAGAAGTATTGTTTTGCCGCCGTGGCTGCACTCGAGTGGCTCTGCGATTTCACATCCGTCATCGGTAGGGAGGAAGCTGCGGAGATGGCTGCTCAGTTCGTCCGTTTCGGCCTTATCACACTCGTCAGCGATAAGCGCAAGAACAACGACTCGGCCATCATTTTTACCGTCCGTGGTTCTGCCCCTCCTGGTTCCTCGATTGGGGTAAGCTTTCAATCGTCAAATTTTGTCCATTCCCACCCTCACACACTTCATAGCAACACGGTGAATTCCGCTGCACCGCAAAGGCAATCTATCGTGTCACCGACGAGGGCCGCCGCCTTGCTCGTTGGGATGTCGCTACCAAAGACTCCCCCAATGCTTCTTCTACCAACGTCGCTTCCGTTCAGAGAAATTCTCAGGAGGGTGCCGATCCAAAGCTTCACCGTCGCACTTCTACCACCGACAAGCCCAAGGAAGGGGAGAAGAAGGTCATCAAAGAGTCCAACACAGACAGGTTACGATTCATTATCGAGGAGCCTGCCCTCCGTTCCCGTTTCCGCGAGTTCCTACGCGAAAACTTTTGTGAAGAGAATTTGTCGTTCTGGCTCGAGGTCGAGGGTTTCAAGAAAAAGTTTAGTATCACCTCGAGTGCCCAGGCCTCCGGTTCGTCCCGCGCAAACTCCAAGACTTCCGGGCAGGCGGCGATGGAACGTCACCACGAATCGTTGATCCACATCGCCTTCGAGATCTACAATACCTACCTCGCCCCTTCAAGTCAATGCGAACTCAACATTGACCATGGATTGCGCAACGAGCTCTCCGCCTACCTGAACGAGGTGATGACCGGCCTTACTGGCAAGGCGTTCCAAGGACGTGTCGAACTGGAGCAAGCTAGTGCATTCAACGCAACCCAGTTGCAGTCTTTGATCGAGTTGTACAAGAGGATCCAGACCCACGTTTTCAGACTCATGGCAACGGACTCGGTGCCAAAGGTGCGTTGCCGCTGAATCTCTCCCAAAGAATGCTGGATGCTTATGGCCATCACCCAGTTCATCAAAACACCCAAGTTCCTCGCTCTCAGGAATTGGGTTGAGGAGTTTGACCTAGACGATGGCGAGTATCCATCAGCAGTGCCGTCGGTTCCCCCAGGCTTGACAGATTCGGAGGAGGTTGGCGGGGCCTACGTCACAGTTTCGCAACAAGCGAGCGAACGAAATCACCAGCAACCAAACCCTGGTCATGAATATGAATCCAAGTAAACGGTCGTTCGTGACTTTGCTACTATATGCGCCCCATATGCCCTCCTCATCTGCATCACAATCATCCCATGCCACCATGGTCCTGCCGCTCATTCCCATGCATCTCATCCGTCATTGTTCATTGGTCACTAGGTCCAACCTAATATCTTACCATTACGAATCTCCCTTCCGCCGAGACGACACTCTGGAGTTGGTCCGCTACCCCCATTCTCGATGTAACTCAACTTCCACCCCCACCTCTCTCCTGCTTCCCTATCTATCATCGTTCCCCTCCATACTACCGCATTGCGCGTCTCAACTGTAACCCATTCACGATGTGCTGCGTGTTGTTTTCAACACATGCAGCCGCGCCATAATCTTCAAATTTCCTTCCGATTCGTGACTCCATGAGAAGTGTGTACATTCTACCCCCTAGTACTTATAATACTTCCGCCCTCAGGGACACATTAATGACATCTTGCTGCTAACGCTTCCAAGTTTTGCATTCCTCTCGCTGGTCGTTTACGTTCTTGTCCATACCGTAGACGTACATATATCTTCGTGGCACTTCTTCCTTTCGTTTCTCGTTTAATAGGAGAGCACGAGTCGAAGGAACGTGGACCTCTTACGTTGGCGCTAAATTGAAATACACCATCAACGCAGCTTTGTTCTCGACCACGATGTCTTCGCCCTCGAATCAAGGGGGTGTCCCTAAGAAAGAGAAAAAGAAAGAGGGCGACGCCGACTCGCTGGTCCCAGACCCGACGAATCCCAGCGTGATGGTTTCAAACAAGAGGTGAGCGACTGGCCACGTCCTCCACCATGCCCTCGAATCCCTCTGATGGGTGATCGAATGCATGAATGATGATGCGCGGTATGTCGTGTCGCCACCTGACCGACCTGCAGTGCGAATCGACCATTCCTAGCGTAAGTGCTGTCCTTTCTTCTCTTCTCTTCCCCCTCGTTCCCGTTTTCTTCCTATCTGTTTACCTCCATCTCGAACCGGTGATCCGAAACTTGTTTTTTCTTGTGATCAGGTACAAGGAGTATCGGCACGAAGAGGAGAAGAAACGTGAGGAACGGCTTGCACGTAAACGCGAGAGAGACGAACGGCTCGCCAGAGGGGAGGAAGTTGGACCTGAGGAGCCAGACCCGGATGCAGAAGTCGAGCTTGGGCTCTGGCATCTGGTCAAGTTCCTACTGTGCACGATCGTCGTCATCGCGTTGGCTGGAAAGTTTGTGACGGGGAGCTACATTTGGGAATATGATGGCAAATGGATCCAGGCTAAGACATATTTCCCGGTGAGAAGTCACCCTCTTCGTTGTCTTGCAACACAGGTGGCAAACTAAAACGTGTTCGACCTTCGTTCGCATCCCCGTCCGATGCACCGGATATCAGGCCAAGCAGTTTCTGTTAAGCGAAGGTACCCTTGCTCAGTTTGACGGATCAGATCCTAACAAGCCATTGTTCATCGCCGTGAGCCTTGGATCTTTTGGATCTTCTTCTCGCGCTTACCTCCGTTGCCGCCTACCCTTTTCCGCATGGATGAATTGCAACATGTGTGGACCCTGTTCGCCACAATTTTACTCGCGTGCAACGCACACGTGTTCAAAAATATCACACTCCCCCATACAAACTCGATTCGACTCGTGTCACCGATTTGGTTCCGTTTTCACTTGGACATGGGGTCCTGGTCCCCTCTCTGATTCTCTTCTGATGCCCGGGAATTGATTCCCTCCGTGTTCGCGATCCTTATCGGTCACAGATTGATGGAGACGTCTACGACGTTTCTTCGAACCGCCACACTTACGGTCCTGGGGGCTCGTATCATATATTGTAAGCATTTCGAAATCAATTTCATTATGCTATAGGTCCCGTTCTATTCCATTCTCTTCCCTGTTCGTATGTTCCCGGAACCTCTCCTTTTTTGGTTCTGTTACGCCCTCTAAACTTAACGCTGGATAAAACCCGAGCCGAAATGACTGACTATACTTAACACTTAACACAGCGCTGGAAGAGACGCCGCCAGGGCCTACGCTACTGGGTGTTTCAAGACCCATCTGACGCACGACGTTCGGGGCCTTGACGATAAGGAGGTTCGAGTGAGTTACCGTCCAGTACCCTCTTCATCTTCTCGTTCTTCTGCTCGATTCAACCACAACCACACGCATACCCCATTCTCCAGCTCGTTTTCATTTCACGATTCTCTCCTTCGCACGGCCGGAGCTTGAGGACGCCACAGATCCACCCTTCCCTTCGCGCTTCCCTAACTCGCAACGTTTCTGTTCAATTGACATTTTAAATGTTCCTTCCTATAGGGTTTGATCCATTGGAAGCAGTTCTTCGCGGACCACAAGACCTATTTCAAAGTGGGCGTAGTAAAACATGTGCCTATCGATCCGGCTAGTCCGATCCCAGAGCCATGTAAATCTCCCAAATCTGGGGATGGAAATCCCGCAACCTCATCGGGAGACGCGAAGGGTACGGGAGCGGAAGCGAAAGAGGAGCCGGATTCTCGGTCAGCCCCGAAGAAGGGGGAAACAACGATAAAGGGTGTACGCGAAGAGTTGTAGAATTCTTAAGCCTGTGTTCAACTGAATACGGCGCCATCTTACGATATTGGTTTCGTCCGTCCGCGTCTGCCTGCCCTGTTCTGCTGACCCCCCCGCGCTCCATCGCCGGGGCTTATGTCTATTCATCCATTTATATATCACGCCTGCCGCTGTCGTGGACGAGAGAATGGGGGAGAACAGAAAGAAACGAAGCGAATGGAACGGGTGATATACGATAAATACGATGGATTGTGGAATAAAATACAATGCTTTTAGGTGCGATGGATGGATTGCGTTGTTCTACTGCTTATGATTGTGAGCTCCATTAGGAGAGGAATACAATAACGAGATGACCACAGCCCCCCCTCCCCCGAATCTTCGTACAACCCTCCAATAAACCAGAGCACTGAGAGCCGGTTCCCACCTAGTGAGATCTCAGGAGGAACGAGACGGAGGCGACGCTTAGGACGAAGCCTGTGCATGTCACGTTTAGTGGCGCGATGCAGATGTCGCAAGAGCGCGCGAGTGGGTGTGGGTGACGCAGGTCAGCACATGAAAAATTACCCGACGCAATCCAAAAAACGTGGAGGGACGTAATGCAGTGGGAGGTTTGGAGAGCGATGGGAGGGGGGTGTGGGGTAAAAGAAGGAAAGAACTTACGGAAGCTGTCGGCGGGTAGTGTTTAGACAGGTAGTTCCTCAGTAAAGGAAAGTCCGCCATGGTCGCATCCATGAGGGTCGAGACTCGCTCGTCACGATACTTCGCGATGACGAGGTTGCCCCTCCACGCCAGGTTTTCGCGATAGTTCGGACCTTGTATCTCCTTGAGGCACTTGTTGATTGGGAATGGCATCCCATCCCGTGACAACACGGGGTAAAATATAACATAGGGATTTACAAACATCTTGTTCATCCCGTCCAGCATGTAGATGACCTGTGTGGATCAACCGGGAAGAAAGGGGTAGCCCCCGGTCGGGTTTGTCTGATTAGCATTAGGCGATTCGGGAAGAAAACGGCAAAAACATGGAAGGGGGATGATCATCGCCAATATCGCTTCGGGAACGAGCAAGGCGGGTGACAAGGGAAAATGAAAAAGTTGCGTAGGGTGAAAAAAAAGTAACACATGAAACGCCGAGGGGGCGGGTAGAAACAAGCAAAAAACTTTGAGGGTCAACTCACGTGGTGCTTCCAGGCTCGTGTTCCGACCCCTTCGGCGATAAAGTCCATATACATCTCTGGATGCGGGACTTGGGTCGTAGCAGGTAGAGGTTGGTGGGACCCTGGTTGCCCAAGCGGTGGGAACGAGGGGGCACCACTCGTCATGAGAGGGACGATGTGGGGAGCCCTAAGTTCGTCGGCAGGGAAGAGGATGGCGTCGAAAGATACCATTTTGTCCATCGCGATGGGGTGGTTACAGGGTTGTGTACAAGGATAAGAAGGATGGAGGGGGGCGCCGGGAAAGTTGGCGAAGAGGGAGTGAAATTACGTGGTGTTAGATTAAGGGTGGGTAGAGGACGTCTAACGGAAAAACTTGGTGCAGAGAATGATGGTAATCGTCGCTGGGAGGGAACTTGTTCTTATACCAGGGGACATTGGGGGAAGGTGCGGAGGGGGCGAGACGATTGAATACTCAGTTTTCCGAAAGGATGTAGGACCGGAGGGAACACGAAGATGAAGTGAACAGTTTTGTTCGGGCTCATACTTGTCTCCGCTCCGGATCAACAGAACAGTTTGGTCCAAACCGCCACAACCGCGGAGATGCGAACCTGCATGAGCAAGTCGGACGTATAATTTTGTTGACAGCGTGCAAGGCGGACCGAGGTCATTTACCTCGAGAATGTGAAGTGTGAGTCCTACATATGTTTTTGGTGCTTGATTTTCCAATGTGCACTGCAAGCGAGACGAGGTTCATAAGTCATGATGATGAGCTCATGCAAAATCGGGTTTTGATTGGCGGTATGTTACTCACAATTACATAACGGGAGGTAGGCCAAAGAGTCGCGAGTGCTTTCCCGCGATGTGAATTGTGCCCGATTGGAGTGTGTCCTACCAGGTAGGTAAGATCGATTCAAGGCGGTGGAGGAGCTGACAACGACCCTTCGTGTGCTGGCAAAAAGGTGCTCAAAATGAAGACAACCTTCTGGCAACATGCCCTCTCAAATTATTTCCCATATGAAAATGCGCATGGGCAGATCAATTGAATACCTGTGGTCGGTCATTACTACCGGCATGTGGCGTTCCCCTCTAATCCTTATTTCTTCTGGATGGACCGATGAGAATACGAGGGGTGAGGGGAGGCAGCCCATATGAGGGGGGTGGTTTCGAAGTAACTGATAGGGGATGTCTTGAACGAGACGAACCCATAATGCCCCCTCATGCCAGCCCGGGTCGAAGAAGCTCTAGAACGATCGATCATTTAACGGCTCATTTTGATGAAGGGCGCTCACCTCTGACGATCCTGCTCAACTCGGTGTGCCGCGTACCTTCGAGACTGTGACAGATTATGGTCAGTACATAATCATTACCGAAGGGGAACGTACATTGCAGGGGTCACCCGAACGCACAGGAGGGAATTTACCGGACATTTCCGGGGCACAAAGGCCTTGCATGCGCACGAGCCACTCATTCGGCAATGACCTGCCCTCTAAGTCAAGAGTCAAGCAACTATTCGGTGGTTATATATGCATATTATTTGTACGAGATTCTTGCATGCTGACTGCCTAAAGCTCCGCAGCATCAAAGCGGTCAACGAGGAGCAATATTCGGCATCAATCCATGACTGAAATGGGAGATCCCACTTATGTGGCGTTCCGCGTACCATAATTGCGTGGTGAGGGTTAGCCGAGGAGGAAGGCGAGATTCTTGCACAGCAACCCGACTCGAAACCAGAGATCCTCTGAACGTTTGATAGAAACGCTCGCACGGGATTTCAATTTCCGCTCCTCCCCGTTGACCATTCAGTCCTAATCAATTTAGATAGGCATGCACGGGCGTTCTCCGATCGCTCTATGAAGCACCCTTCAAGCGCGACAACCGCGATGTGGCGCATGGAGTGATCCGAGTTCCCCTTCTTCCAGGTTTCGTGGCACTCGGTCGACTGCGGGCTAGATGGGCCGCTGTGGGCACACGAACAAACAGTGGGTTTTTACTCAAATTGGAAATCATACGCATGGGGAGTCGAGGGTTGTATTCCAAATATGCAAATTTGATCTTCTAGGGCACTTCGAGACGAAAAGGAAAAGCCCGCTCACCAAGCGGTCGGTCCGCTACCCTGCCGCGAGGTTTGGAGGGGAGCTTCTTAGCGAGAGGAAGATAAGATAGCGAGAAAGGGTGGATCGGTAAGGATATTAACGGAGGAAACCAACATCTCACGTTCTATGACAGGCGAGGCGGCGAGAAACAGGGTGATAGAATCGCAATTCAACACAGAAAAGCGGCCTGATCGTGAAAGAGATGGAAGATGACGATACCGATCTGTCGATCCTGGGACAAAGCGATGCCGAAAGCCGTCCAATCAAAATCTCACCTTTCCCTTAGAGCCTCCAGGCGCCTACAAAACTTTGCGGGCGCCACTAAAATCTGGTTGGGTCTAAAATTACAGGACGGGACTTAATGGGGCTTAAATTTTAACTCGAAGTTGGTCGAGACCCCGTCTTCCGATTTAGCCGCCAAAGTTTTGGCTTCCACCTCCCCAGGAGCCGAAAATCTCACCTAGCATCGGGCCCAGGCGCCGTTCTCGCAAACTCGTGGAAATGGAGATGGCGTGGGAACAGATCGTGCTTAGTCAGCCATTCGGTCCGAGTGGGCACGGTTAGGCTGTTTCCGGGGTACTCGGACGCTTGATACTTTGAGTCAATAACACGTCAATGGGCCTCATCTTCTAGACCCTCCTTGACCTGAGAGACCGCCAATATGTGCTGGGCCTTCGTGAGGGGACGGGTTGATCGGTAAGGAGCGGAAGTAAACTTTTTCATCGCCGCGTTGCCCCGCAGCACCCACCCACCGGTTCTCGAAACCCATCTGCGGCTTAATCAGTCGGGTATCGGCCGTCGGGCATGATTAAATCTCAAAATATCTGGGGTTCTCGTTCCTCGCCACCCCCTACTGACTTGCGCCTCGCTTGCGGTCCGATTCTCGAGCCGACATATCCAAAAGGCCCTAGAATGGATATTTCCATTCAATGAACCGCAGGTAGGTGTTTATCTTGTTTTTTCAACCTCGTATTCTGACGTCAGCCACGCGGGTCGCATCGCCAGTAAATGATGGGTGCGAATCGGGGTAGGTTCATGAAAAGGGATCCCAGCTCCTTTGTTCGCCATGTGACGAGGCTTCTCTAGAATCTCTCGCCGCCTCGTTTTCGATCCTTTACCCATCCCCTGATCATACCAAATTGCGGACCTAGATCCCATCACCGGAAAGAATCAGACCCTTCTCAGCTCTGGACCCTCGGGTACACAAAGGACCCCTTTCCTTACCAGCGAGGCAGCTATATTCCGCCCGACTGAGCTGGTCCACAGTGACCCTCAGAGGGTCCTCGCATTTGGAGGAGATAACCTTGTGTCCACGTGGGAGCCAAGCGGTTGCCCCTCCCTTCCCCTCTTCCTTGTCCGCGTCACTTTCTCACATCTGCACCAAAATACCATCATCTTCGGGAGAGGGTACCTTCGGGGCAGGGTCACATCGAACCTGCAGTTCGGTTCCCCTGCTAAACATGGCTATCTCACTACCTTTTTGCCCTCTGACCTGATCTCCCAGCCCCTGGCGATTGGCTTGCCTCGCGAGCCTAAGGCATGCCGGTGCCCTGCTCCCGATACCGCAGTCATTACAAAGCATCGTGCTTCCCGCGTCACAAGATCAGCCGTACGTTCATCTACCTTGTTGCCGCACTGGACGAAGGGACCCAAGGCATATAAACCACACTGTACGTTAACCAGGCCACTGACTAAATGCCGTCACCCTTTGGCCTGTTCCATCATCACCGCCTGAAGCATCAAAGCAAGCCAGCCATATACCTGGACCCTGTGCATCAGAGACCGACTTGGGATATCGGGTCCAGAAACTCCACCAAGACAGCGACGTTTTCAGAAAGCCGCGAACTACGTGCGTTAGACCAAATTTCATCTCACATTCATCGGTCCCCTTGTTTCATCGGCCTTCATATTCCACCCAACCAGCCCACCACACCTTCCGCACGAGGAGTAGAGGTGGGAGAAGCGAGCCATTTCCTGTGAAAGAGCTAATTTAACCTTCGTTGGGTGTCTCCCCCCCCTCACCCTCACCCTCACCCGCCCCTCATAACAACCTCACTTCTCTTTGCACGACATTCTCGACCTTCCCCCGGGAAGTTCCCATCCAATCACTCCAAACGTCCGGGCCATCGCACGATCTCTGCGATATGTCCTATCTTTAGGTTCCTTCTTCCCCCTCTCCACCATCATTGTCCCCAGGAATCATGTTACCCGCAGCAGCGACAGGTTTAAGCAACACACCCGAGTCATGATCAACTGGCCTCGTTCACGGATCGGGTCGCAAGCCAGGCTCAACCCAAGGGTCGATTAGCATTCGGATCGGGTGGATCCCGAGTCATACAAACCCCCAGCATCACGGCCTGCCTGATGAGCCAAGTGGCTGGGAAAGTAGAGCCTATTGGACCAAAAAGGGGCCGGTTCCGTTCGTCCGTAGCACGCATTCCCAACCCCACTATCAATGATATCGTGGATTGTCATTACGAGTCAGAATGGCGTGCACCCACCTCGTGGTGTTGGCGTCGTAGAGGCAGTAGTACTTAACAGTTTTCTAATCTTTCCAGGAGAAGATCTCCTAAAGTTGAATCATTTTACTCATTGTTTTGTTTAGTACTCTAGGGGGGTAGAATGACTAGAATTTTACTCCTGGGTGA
>Ga0307515_10016633_pt1 | contig 13449 bp, 13 predicted proteins | sample 17_EM_MG_FD_194513 | JGI IMG/M metagenome (GOLD analysis project Ga0307515, IMG submission 194513) | Populus trichocarpa ectomycorrhiza microbial communities from riparian zone in the Pacific Northwest, United States - 17_EM | ecosystem: Host-associated > Plants > Roots > Unclassified | place...
CACCGTTGGGTGGGCAAAGCGCAGCGTGCCCACCATGTATCCAAACCGTTGTCGTCAATGGTGGGCACGCTAGCGCTTTGCCCACCCTACATCTGCAACTCGCCGTGATCAGCATTTGCAGACAACATGCGTCGAGGTCAATCGACACATCGTTATATTAGAATGATAATAACGCTGTCCCTGTTAGACAAATACTAATTCTAAATCCGGGAATAGAAGCGTAGTTCAGCCGCCGCGCCCTTCAACGCGTCGATCACGCTTGTTACTCCGTCACCCGCGCAAGAGTGGGGACGGAACATGACGACATACTTGAAGAGCACGGCATTGTTCGGCGCACTGCCGATGCTGGCAACCATGATGGCGGTTGCGCCTGCGCAAGCGCAGTCCGCGAGTCAATTGCCGCCCGTCGTCGTCGAGCAGCCCTCGCGGCCGGCGGCGCGTCCGCGTCCCACCCGCAAGCCGCAATTGGCGTCCGCTGCAAGCCGGCGCACGGCGCAGCGCGGCACGGCTGCGCCCGATGCCGCCGCCGCGGGCGTACGTGTCGAAACGGCGGCCGGTCCGGTGCGCGGCTATCTCGCTAACCAGAGCGGCACCGGCACCAAGACCGACACGCCGCTGCGCGAAACGCCGCAATCGATCACGGTGGTTACCGCCGACCGCGTCACCGATCAGGGCGCGCTCACCGTGCAGGAGACCTTGCGCTATGTGCCGGGCGTGTTCGCCGATGCTTACGGTCCGGATTCGCGCGGCGACTATCCGCGGTTTCGCGGCCAGGATCCGAACATCTATCTCGACGGCACCCGCGTCGTGAACACGTTCCAGTTCAACGAATGGCGCCCCGATCCGTACACGCTCGAACGCATCGAGGTGCTGCGTGGTCCGTCATCGGTGCTCTACGGCGACACGTCGACGGCAGGTTTGCTGAACCTGATCTCGAAGCGCCCGCAGGCGGAAGCCTCGAACGAGATCGGCGTGCAGTATGGCAGCTTCAACCGCAAGCAGGTGCAGATGGACTCGACCGGCAAGCTGACCAAGGACGGCGAGTGGCTGTATCGCTTCGTGGGCGTGTTCCGCGACAGCAATTCGCAAACCGATTACGTCAAAGACGACCGCATCGTGCTGGCGCCGTCGCTGACCTGGCGGCCGACCAACAACACCAGTTGGACCGTGCTCGGCACCTATCAAAAGGACGCCACCGGTTCCTCCACCGCGTTCCTGCCGCATGAGGGCACACTGTTTGCCGGTCCCAACGGCTTGATTCCGGTGCGGCGGTTTGCCAGCGATCCCGGCTTCGACCGCTACCAGACCGAGACCGGCGCGGTCAGCAGCCTGTTCGAGCACAGTTTTGGCGATGCCCTGAAGGTCAGGCAGAACATGCGTTACGCCCATGTCGAGGGCATCTACCGGACGATGTATCCGGACGTGTATTCGGACCCGGTCAATCCGTTCCTCGATTCCGATCGGCGGACCGTGGCGCGCTTCATCTCAGGCCGTGAAACGACCAAGGACAGTTTCACCTCGGATAGCAACGCCGAATTGAAGTTCGCCACCGGCGCCGTGACGCACAAGGCCCTGTTCGGCTTCGACTATCGCGGTCTCAAGGAACGCGCATCGTCCGGTGCCGACTACATTGCCACGCCGTTCGATCTCTATGCGCCCGTCTATAGTGGCGTCACGGCGCCGCCACTGTCGGCGGAACCCGAAGTCCGGCAGAGCCAGCTTGGGCTATATGCGCAGGACCAGATGCGGCTGGGGCCGTGGCTCGCCGTCCTCGGTGTGCGCCAGGATTTCGTCACCAACAATGTCCAGGGATCACCTGCTGAAGACACCAAAGCGACCACCGGCCGCGGCGCGCTGATGTACGAACTGCCGTTCGGCCTGACGCCGTATGTGACCTATGCCCAATCGTTCACCCCGATCTTCGGCGCCGGCGTCTGCGCCACGATATGCAAGGCGCAGCGCGGCGAGATGGTGGAGCTCGGTTTCAAGTACAATCCAATGCCGGGCACCGTGATCAACGGTGCGATCTACGACACCATCGAAAAGAACCGGCTGGCGGCCGATCCCGACAATCCGTTGCTCTCGATCCAGACCGGAAAGGTGCGGATCCAGGGCGCCGAGCTTGAGGTGATTAGCAAGGTGACGCCGGACCTCGATCTGATCGGCGCCTACGCCTACGTCAATGCGCGCGTGGAAAGTGGCGACAACGCCGGCAAGCGTGTCGAGACCGTGCCCGAACATCAGGCCTCGCTGTGGGCGAAGTACCGTCTCACCGTGCTCGGCCTGCCCGGAGTTACCGTCGGCGGCGGCGTGCGCTATATCGGCGAGTCCTGGGATGGCACCGACACCCTCCGCACGCCGGATTACACGCTGTTCGACGCCATGATCCGCTATGAAAATGGCCCCTGGCGGTTCCAGGTCAACGCCAGCAATCTCGCCGACAAGCGTCACGTCACCACCTGCCTCGCACGCGGCGACTGCTTCTTCGGCATCGGCCGCACGGTGATGAGCAGTTTGACGTACCGGTTTTAGGGGGCGTAGTCATGAATCAGGACTGATCGTTGGGCCTGATCAATGTCGGCGATGACTCCGACAAGCGACCAAATTCTACGCCGCAGCGAAATGACGTGATGTGCCACTTCCAGACGTCAAGCCATGTCAGCGCCGCCCCGTCATTTTGCGCGCAATTCTTTCGATACGCGCTTCACAGCCGTCAAGCCGTCTGGATCGGACGGAGCGAGTTGAGAGTGCATCTTGAAGTCAGCTAATGCCGCTTTCAGACTGCGTTTCTTCTCCCACGCCATGCCGCGATTGTAATAGGCTTTGGCACCCTTCGGATCGAGGCGGATCGCCTCGTCATAATCCGCGATCGCCCGGTCGAAGTCGCCTTTGTTGCCCCAGGCGCTGCCGCGGTTGACGTAGGCGCGTCCATATTTCGGATTGAGCTGGATTGCCTGGTTATAGTCCGCGATGGCCCGGTCGAGGTCGCCCTTGCCGCTCCAGGCGCGGCCGCGACTGTAGTACGCTTCGGCATCTTTCGGATCGAGCTGAATCGCCAGGTCGAAGTCCACGATGGCCCGGTCGAAGTTGCCCTTGGCCCCCAGGGCGCTGCCGCGGTTGGCGTAGGCGACCCCATCTTTCGGATCGAGCTGGATCGCCTGGTTAAAGTCCGCGATGGCCCGGTCGAAGTCGCCCCTGTGGAACCAGATGTTGCCGCGGTTGTTGTAAGCACCCGGATACGTCGGATCGATTCGCATCGACTCGTTTTGATCCGCCATTGCGCGGTTGGTGTCGCCCTGTGCCTGGTACGCCCCGCCGCGACGTGAATACAACCGCGCGAGGCTTCGACCCGTGTATTGGTGCGAGTCGATGGCGCGCGAGCACCCTGCGACCGCGAGGTCATCTGACAGCTTTACGCAGGAATCCCACTCGTCTGCGGCGGCCACTCTCGGCAACCCGGCGAGAACCACCACGGCTATGCATGCAAACAACCGGTATGTTGACAAGCGCATCTGCATCGCACGTGGTCTCCGAACGTTTGTCGGAGCAGCCGGAACAACCGACCGCCATTCTCCGGACGTTCATTTGTCCTTAGTCGGGGTCGCAGAACAAATGGTTCATCAGCGACGATTGAGCGCTCGGTTGATCATCGCTGCGCTCGCAGCTTGTCGCTGTCCACTGATGGGATACCTGAGGCCTGCCGTTCCTTCGCTTCGTAATATTCGGCTGAGAACTGAATGGACCATTGCGAGAAGAACGAGCGCAGTTTCTGCGTGGGCTTTTCCACGCCTAAACGTTCGGTGACATGCGCATTGCGCAGCCATCTTACCGCCGATGTGAGGCCGGCGGTGCGTTCGAGCCGCTCGACCGCCGCGACGCCGGCGGTCTCTGCCTGCCGATAGCGAAAGCCGGCCTTCTTGATCGCATAAAGGTCCCTGATGGTTTCATAGCTCTTGAATACGCGCTGAACGAACGGATGTTGCCTGGCCTGCGGCCAGGCTCCAGGGTACACCGGCAACACCAACAGCTTGCTCTTGGCGATGACCGTTGCCAGCGGATGCAAGAGTTGCATCCAGGTCGGCCAGGACGTGACCTTGGCAAACAATACCGCATGTATCGCCGTTGCAGCCCCGAAGGAGATCGGGAGCCAAAGTACCGCGGCCAGGATCACGAGCAATGCGGTGTTCGGCGTGAGATGCCGGCATTTTTGGAACACCCATGCCATGCCGCCTTCAAAGGCAACGTACACGGCATGTTCGAACGCCCGATAGCTGATCTTCCGCCGCAGCCACGCCCAGTTCCGGCGGATTGATGTACGCCACTTCAGACGTTTCGTCTCGGAGAGGGGAAGGAAACGCAACGCGCCGGTTATGACAGTAACGATGACATTGCCGAGAACCCTGACCGCGAACAGCGGAAGCCAGACAATCTGCATGGCCAATGGAAAGGCGTAGTCGAACAGCCGCATCAGGATCGAAAGAATGAAACGCAGGATTTTGTTTGCGGCGAGCGCGCCAACGGCAAGCGGGATGATGATCACATCGTCGAAGGCGCCGCGGAATCGGCTTTCCTCGGTCCATGCCGGGTCATGATCAGGCGTCACGGTGCAACGGCTCCAGGCCGAAGACAGGGGATCGTGCCAGCTCAGATTAGCACACTGCAGGGGCCGGCGGGTCGCCCCGGGAGTGATGGGCTTCGGGCACCGTGTTCTTACGGGGGCATAATTGGCAGGCTGCTTGCGAGGGGTATGTCAGCTGTTCGGCATCCAGGAACTGGATGTGCCGAACCAACCCATCGGGAGCAGGCAAATGATTAGACAAGCTCGTTTTGAGACATCGCACGAAAATGCAGTACGTGAGGTTGCAGTCCTCTGCAAAGTACTGGCGGATCTTGTTCGCAACGTTCAACTGATCGAAACCGATATCGCAGCCGAAGAAACGCGCGCCGGGGTCTCCAACCGATCCGACGTCAAGTATCCGATCCTGGCGCGGACGCTGATCGATCGGCGCGACAATCTCAAGATGACCATTGCCGCACTGGAACAGCGTTACACCGAGCGGGCGCTGCCCGAACAGGTAGCGACCGCGGCTTGACGGTACGAAAAAGCCGCCGCTGGGGTTGTCTCAGCGGCGGCCCGTCAATCGCGTCCGGGCCATTTGGCCCGATATCGGATTTCGCTGCCGTCGGCGTTGGGTTGCCAGGGTCCGAGTTCAGAGGCATGCGGCGCCTTGCCGGTCAGTCCGATGCGGTACACCTGGGAGGACTGGCCCTTGATCTTGATCTCCAGTTGGCGATGGGCGGTACGAAAGGCGAGCTCGACGTCGCCTGCGATGACGGGTCTGTCATCGTCGCGGCGGAACAGGTTGTATTTCGGCTCGCCCGGCATCGTGTTGATGTCGGTCTGCAATTCGATCGCGACCTCATTGGGGGAGTTCGGCAATGCCGATCCCGCCGGAAGGCGAACTTCGAAGACGAGAAGCGGGTTGGCGGCGTTCGGGTTGAGCCAGGGTGTCGCGGTCGTGACTGCGTAGGCATAGTAGGCAGTGCCGGCGGCCGTGCAGAGCGCGACGACAACCGCGAGTGCTTTCAGGCTGTTGCCGACAAGTCCGCCGGCATTCTCACGACCACGCATCGCCAACTTCGTCCCGAGGACCAGCCCTGCGATCGCGCCGCCCGGGGCAAGCACGAACAGCGTCAGCAAGCCGGAGGCGATGGGATCGGCCCGGTTTCCAAAATTGGTGAACGCAAGAATCAGCAGCACGGCGACAAAGCCCGTCACCGCGCCTGCCACCCCGCCGGCAATCTGGCGCGAATTCTTCAAATGTCCCTCGATGATTCGAGCGGCGCATGCCTGCGAGACAGGTTGCGGCCAGGGCTCTTTTGTCGGGGCTGGCCGGCATTTCGTTCACCGCTTTCGAGGGTGATCTTTCAGATGCGTCATGGCGCCATTGCGCCAATTCGACCAGGATCGAACTGATTGAGATGCTGGCCCACCCGGGCGGCAACCTCACTGGCGACCTGGGCCGGACGGGCACCGACGTCGGCCGGTCTCTGGAATAACCGATCATTAACCATAAGGGCCCATGATTTGGGCCAATTCGGGTGGGCAAGCGCGTGCGAGCCATTGTTGGTTTGCCACCGCGATGGGCTCTTTTGTTTTGCTGACCGGCGATGGGAATCTCGCGACTGGGCTGAGACGTAGGGAACGCAGGTGACCGAAGTACCGGGCAAGGAAACGCAAGGGGAGCAGCCCGAGGCGGCATCGCAGGTGGCCTCAAGCCGGGGGACGGTGATAGCTGTGTCCCTGGCTGTCCTGACCGTCATTGGTGCAGCCACCGCCAATTCGTTGCCGAGCTTGGGCGGCTTCTCTCTACCGAATTTCAATCAGTTCTCTTTGCCGGGCGTCGATCGACTCTCCTTGCCGGACTTCAGCCGCTTCTCCCCGCCGCATTCAAATCGTGTCGCTGCAGTTCCTCCGCCCAACCCGGCTCCAGTCCTCGTACCGGATCCAGTTGTCAGGGCGGGACTGCGGGATATTCAGACGTCGCAGGAGCAAAACGCCGACGTGTTGATGTCGCTCATGCAGGGCTCCGCAGCCCAACAGGCGGATTTGAAAAGAATAACCCGTCAACTTTCCTTGCTGACGGCACAGGTGAACTTCCTGCAGAATCAGGCGACGGCGTCGCTGACGACTTCCAGCATCCCATTGTCGACGACTTCCAGCATCCCGCGTCCAAATCCCCGCGCGAGGGTTATCCAGGCGTCGCGAAAAGTACTCCCTCCAGTTCTTCCGCCAGTTCTTCCTCCAGTTTTTCCCCCACCCCTCAAGCCTGTCGGTCCCTTTTCCGTAGGGGGCGCTCCGCTGAGTCCTGCGCCGGCATCTGGCTCGGGCGCGAGCTAGCAGCAAACGGACAACGCTTCCGCCATTTCCTCTGGCCGATCCTGGGAGCAAAGCAGGGATCGGAAGCGCTGGGGATGCTGATCGGTGCGATGAGCCAGAACCGGGCGCCGCACAATGCCGGTGCTGATTATCTTGGCTGTCGGTGGCGCCAAGCAGCGTGACGCGGCCGAAGCTCATGGTGCGCCCGAGGCGAACCACGCGCGCATCGGCCGCGCCCTCAAACATGCAAGTGCGGCCGAACCCGCTCGAACCGGAAAACGGCTGATGCGTGCTACTAAAATTTTGTGCACTGGATCAGCCTCACATCAATTATCTCTGGATTAGCTTGACTAGCTCTACGGGCAGTGCCTCGGCAGTGATTCAGAGCGTTATGTGTTGAGGAAGCTAACGCTCTCAATTGCATTTCGTGTCCGTAGACGTGGAACTCACAGGAATTCTAATCAGATTTGACCAAGTCATAAAATATTGCGTTTGCAACCTTCGGAAGTGTTGCATAGGCTTGATCAACTGGGGAATTTGTTGGGGGCCTCGCTGGAGCATTCTACAGGACTTTCTGTGCAATGTTTGCGGGCCACAAGCGGCAATCGAATGCAATTCAAGCGAGTGAGAGCTAGCGAGTCGGTCGAAACCGTCTTTGTTCTGCAGCCGTTTGCGGTTTGCTGTTGCGGGGCGTTCCTGGCGCTTGAAGCGATCTGTGATCGCGGCGGGGAAAATGCTTGTCGTGACTGACGATCAAAAGCCTATCCTCACAGATTCGGCAATGTACCTCTGGATTGCGCTTGCATTCGCCGGCGTTGTTGCGGTCGTTGAAATTCCCCTCCTCTTTTTGAACGTCGTGCCTACGGCTTTCGTTTTCATTGCGGGGTGGATAATCATCTGTGGGTATACGTTCTATCGCGTTTGGCAGTTGAATGCTCATACGCTCGTTGTGAATGACTTCGGGTTTGCGAAGCTAGTAGCCAGTGCCTTCATCCTCGGCCTATCGAGCGTCCTCTTATATCTCGGAATTCAGACCAGCTATGACGCGGCTTACAACAACATAGCTTGGCGGATCAAAGGAGCGTTCGCCGGTAACGCGCTCGTGGCACTCGATGCCGCGACGCTCGCGACAATCGGTACATTCGCCGTTGAACAAATCCGCAGAATTCTTAGCTGGTTCAAACGTTAGGGAGAATATGCAGATGGGTGTCGTAATATTTGCCCCGACGCGGCTTAGGGCGGTAGAAATGGCGTCAGCGAAAACTTCAATGGAATCGATCATGTATTTGCGGGAGGCCTTTTTTCGTTGCGCGGGCCCAAGCGCAGCGTCAACGGATGAAATCCGATGGAGCTAAAAATAGTTGGATTGAAAATAATCTTTGCCATTTTTATTTTTCTGCCACTCGTGGTCCTTTGGCTCGCGGCACCAATCGTGCGGACAGCCCTTCGTACCGGAAAGCTCCTAGCCCGCGGCGCGATCTATGATAGGAGCACGAAGCCAGTGAAGTACTACCTTGGCCTTGGCTTTTGGTTTTTGCTCCTCATTTTCCTGAGCTTTGTCTCGGTAGGGCTTCTTGCCCACTGGCCGTCGAACTAGTTCGTTTTCAACAACTGGGGCAAGAATCTAATGGGTACCTTCAATGAAGATTTTTGGGTTACGGTGACAGTGCACTTAATCAACCACGCGAGCGGGCCCGGAGTCGCCGGCGATAGTTAAGTGCACCGTAACACCCGGCGATAGTTATTCCCTTCTCCGATCTTGGGAGGCTGACTTAAAAGCGGCGACCCGAATGTTGCAGACCGAGGACGGAGGACTGAGTTACTGGACCTCGGCGATCTTCGGTCCAGATGACTGCGTCTGCACGATCATTGCCGAGGGCCGGTTTGACGGCAATGCCGGGTCCGGCGATCGGAAAGCGGCGTCGGGCGGCGCTCCCTGGGATGGTCGACGGGCAGCGGTTGCCGGAAGCACGATCACTTTCGCTCCGACCTTCACCCGCTCATAAAGGTCCGCGACGTCCTCATTGGTCAGCCGGATACAGCCGGACGAAACCCGCTTCCCGATCGTATCGGGCTTGTTGGTGCCGTGAATTCTATATTCGGTCTCGCCGAGATACATCGCCCGAGCGCCAAGCGGGTTGCCGGGACCGCCTGCCATAAACCGCGGCAGATAAGGCTGCCGCACAAGCATATCTGCAGGCGGACGCCAATCCGGCCATTCAGTTTTACGGGCCACCGTCTGCTCACCGGACCACATGAAACCTTCGCGGCCAACACCGATGCCGTAGCGCACGGCTTGCGTGTCGTTCAGAACGAAATAAAGGAATGTGCTCTTGGTATCGATGATCACGGTGCCCGGCGTCTGATGGCTGGCATAGTCAACCACCTGCCGGACAAATGCTCCGGGACCGTCAGCAGCTTTTGGTGGTTCGACCAGAGGGGCCGGAATCGGAGCCGGAGGTGCTGATGCATGAACCGGAGTTGCCACGTAAACCGGGGTCGACGATGCCTGGGCTTGGGGTGCGGACGGCTTCCGTACTGGTTGCTCGCTCGCCGGGCGAGACAGCAAACTGTACCCCACTACGGCGACGGCCACGGCGCCAATTGCAACTCTCCCGGCCATTGGCAGTGCGAGCGTCTTTGCTTTTCCACGTCTAGCCCGCTTACTCATATCGTTCCCCAGGTCACCATGTTTGAAGAGGTACCCGGCAAAATTTAAGAAACTTCGAAGCGATTTCGCTCAGACTGGAGCCGTTAGCGATGATTAACGCCGAAGTCTTGTTGGGCAACATAAAAATTGGGCGGAGCGGACACGCCGCGCTCTTTCGTTAGCGGCGGCTTTGGGATCCAAAGCGGACAGTCAAAACTCTCCCAATCCGGTCATCGCAAAATTTGCGGGTGCAATGCCCGATTTCACCGTGAGCGTCATGGCCGGTTGTACGCCTGGTAGGCGGAGAGGGTTGCGAGCCCCAATATGGGGAAGATGAACACAAGATCGACGCGGATGTTGCAGTCCGCATCGCACAGGACGCCGGTCGCCACCTGACGCTCCCAGAAGGCGTAGAGCAGCCACAAGATACCCGACACGATCACGGCCCAACGCGGGCGCTGCCATCCCGCCACCATGTGGATCACGGTCATGATTCCGGCGGCGATCACGAATACGTTCATCGCGCTTCTCCCAATTACCCCTTCGGGACATATCGTCCATCGCGTGGAAGCAACGCTCGCCGAACGATACGCCAGCATGGCATGTGCATTCGCTTCTGCGATACCGCATATGTCGCTTATAGGCACGAAACGGACCAGCCTGACCGGTCTGTTGATGTCCGATGTTCGAGGCAGACCGGAAGTGACCGGTAGAGGTTCGAACTGACGCGATTGACCCAGAGCGGACAATTGCGCATTGCCCCGTTTCAGTCAGCTAATCCACCTCACTGAAGCAATAAACCTTGCCGGATTGACCCAATTCGGCAATTAAGAGGCGGTACGGACTGAACGGCGGAGGAAGGGCGATGGGCAGCGCGCGACCTTTTATGGCGGCAATCGGCATCTCGCTCTTCATTGCCGCAGGGTTTCCGGCCCGGCAGACCACGGCACAGCAAACCACCGCATCGACGGCGGAAACACTTGCCAAGCTCTCGGCGACGATCGCGGGGCAATACCCCTCAGCCAGAGCGCTGGTGCTGGCGCGCGGCAACTGCATCCTTCATGAATACTACGCCTACAATTCGCCCGATGGGCAATGGCCGGTGCGTTCGGTGACAAAGAGCGTGTTGTCCATTCTCGTCGGCATTGCCATCGACAAGGGCCTGTTGCGACTGGACCAGAAGCTACCCGAACTGGTTGCCGAAGCGAGAGAAGGGGCCATTGATCCGCGCGCGGCCGATATCACGTTGCGCGATCTCTTGACGATGTCGTCGGGCTTCGCTCCGGACGAGACGGTCGAGGTGCCTGGCGTCTGGAATTCCAGCGTCTGGACGATCAGGCGCACCGTCAAGCACCCGCCGGGCACTCATTTTTACTATGACGATCAGGGGACCAATCTGATCGCGATCATCCTGAGGCGTGCGGTCGGCGGCAACATTGCAGAGTTTGCCAAAAACGAACTCTTCGCGCCGCTTCAGATCGATCGCTACTACTGGGCTGTCGATCGGGATGGAAACCTGCCCGGATATAGCGGACTATTATTGACCGGCAGGGACATGGCCAAGATCGGCCTGCTTTATCTTCAGCAAGGCCGGTGGCGGGAGCGGCAGGTTGTATCGGAGGCCTACGTCCTCGATTCCACGCGCAAGCACATTGACGGCGGTGAGCCGGCCAACGCCGGTTACGGATACCTGTGGTGGACAAAGCCGATACGCGACGGATCGCCGGCCTATTTTGCTACCGGCTGGCAGAGCCAGCTCATCTTGAACCTTCCGGACCGCAACCTGGTGATGGCGTTGGCATCCGCCTCCTCCCTTCCCGGAGGAGTCGCGAAGTTTGTCAACGAGGTTGTGTTACCCGCAGAAGCGGCGCTGCCGGCGGGAGCAGCGTGTGTCGGGCGCCTGGATCAGTGACCGGAGGGTGCAGCCGCTCGAGATCGTGCCGTTGGCGGCATGTCTGCAATTGGCACTTTTTCGGACATGGCGCGGTGTCCGACTTAAGTCCGCTATGCGCACCAAAAGAAACGGCCCCTGCGCTAAGGGGATGCGCGCTGAGGCCGGTTAGGTTTCCATGCGTCCGAATGTCCTTTCAGCCATCCGCCTCAACACCGTTCATTGCCACTTGTTCCCGACCGCTTGCGGGTGGCTTGTTTGATGATACGGTGTTGTAATTCGCAGTATGACCGGTGAGGACACAATGGGATGGTTTGACCGGCTGTTTGGAAGCACCCCGGGGCCCACTGGCCAACTCTTTGCCAGATTTGGAAAGAAGTCGCGGGCCCCGACTGATCCTGATCTTCTGAAGATTGCCAAAGACCGAAAAGGGCATATCTCACGGAGAGCTGTGAGAGATGAGTATAATCGGTTGGTTGTGGAGAAGTACTCGCACGATAAAGCTTGATTAGTTGGTGACCTTCTTCAACCGCCACTTCCCGCGCGGCCCGTCGCCCACCACCGCCGTGCCGTTGCGCGCCCGGAGTGCCGCCAGGATAGCCGCTTGCAGCACCATGGCGTGATGCCGCGTGGCCTCTGGCTTCCTTCCGACTAGCAGCGCGTCCGATATCTCCCGGTATTACGGTGACAATGCACTGAATCTCTCGTTCAGTCCAATGCACGGGATCGTAATGCCGCAATGCCATCGAAAGCCGGACTTAGAGCACGATCTCCGGCAGCCTTGTTGCCGGCGGCGTGTTGCGGCTGCGCTGGGTGCGGACGATGCCGTCGATGATGGTCATGCCGATGCCGGGCAGGTCGCCGAGCTGCACGCTGTGCAGGATGTTCTTGCCGGGCGAGTGCTGCGCCATGTCCATGATGACGAAGTCGGCGGAGCGGCCGACTTCAATGACGCCGCAATCGAGTTCGCGCATCCGGGCGGTGTTGCCGGTGGCAAGGCAGAAGGCGATTTCGGCCGGCAATTCGCCGAGCGAGGACAGCAGCGACACCATGCGCAGGATGCCGAGCGGCTGCACGCCGGAACCGGCCGGGGCATCGGTGCCGAGGATGACGCGATGGAGATCGCCCATCTCGCGCGCGGTGCGCAGCGTGAACAGCGCCGAGCGTTCATTGCCGTTGTGAACCAGCTCTAAGCCGCGCTTGCAGCCTTCACAGATGCAGCGGATCTGGTCGTCGGGCAGGGCGGTGTGGCCGCCATTGATGTGGCCGACCACATCGGTGTCGGCTTCCAGCACCACGTCCTTGTCGATCAGCCCTGAACCGGGGATCGAGGGGCCGCCGGTGTGGATCGTGCTCTGGATGCCGTATTTGCGCGCCCATCCCACCATCTTGCGCGCGGTGGGGCCGTCCTTGACGCCGCCGAGGCCGACTTCGCCGAGCAGCTTGACACCGGCCGCGGCCAGTTCCTTGAAGTCCTCCTCGACCATTTCGCTTTCGATCACGGGCGCGCCGGCATGGATCTTCACGCCCCCGGGCCGCAGATTCCAGAACGCGCGCTGCGCGAAGATCGCCATCGCCTTGACGCCGACGACGTCGCGGGGACGGCCGGGCATATGCACTTCGCCCGCGGAAATCATCGTGGTGACGCCGCCATGCAGATAGCTGTCAATCCAGCCCATCTGGTTCTGCCGCGGCGTCCAGTCGCCGGCGACGGGATGGACGTGGCTGTCGATCAGGCCGGGGGCGACCGTGGTGCCGTTGGCGTTGACGACAGTCGTGGCGCCCTCGGTATCGACGTCCTTGAGGCGGCCGATGGCTGATATCTTGCCGTTCTCGGCCACGATCGTGTCGGCATCGAGAATCGGCTTTTCCAGCGCCCCTGACAGCAATAGCCCGATATTGCGGATCACCAGCTTGCTCGGGCCGGCCATCTGGGGTGCGTCGTGCGCCATGGGATTTTCCTTGTTGTTCAATGCCTTCGGAGGCGTTGCGGGCCATCTTGCCCGCGGCTTGACGGCGGGATCAAGA
>Ga0307515_10016634_pt1 | contig 13449 bp, 3 predicted proteins | sample 17_EM_MG_FD_194513 | JGI IMG/M metagenome (GOLD analysis project Ga0307515, IMG submission 194513) | Populus trichocarpa ectomycorrhiza microbial communities from riparian zone in the Pacific Northwest, United States - 17_EM | ecosystem: Host-associated > Plants > Roots > Unclassified | place...
ATTAACTTCTTAACCTCCTTCTAAGCCGCACGATTCTTAAAGGATATATTAGCTAGGAACGCATAGGATACCCTTTAGTTATGCTAGATTAATGTCTACTTAGGACCCCCTAATTAAATTATCTATAACGTAGGAAAGAACTTCTTATCTATAGAGTTCCAACAATAGATAAAGGTAATAGCAATTAAGGTTAAGGAAGTCCCCGTTAAGGCGTATAATAGTATTAGAAAAGTGGAGCGATATTACGCGCCATTACGCCGCATATATAAGATTATCTCTTTAGAACTAAAGGATGTTAGCGAAAAACTTACCTTATAAATGGCTATTAAAGCTATTAATAATTCCGCTGGCCCGGATAGACTTATATCTACGTTACTAGTCTTTAGCGCCTACCCTTAAATAACTAATAATTCTCTACTATCTCCCTCTATTATATAATAAGCCGAGGCTATTTATAAGGCAACAAAGGAGGTGCAACGTCTCTACGCCACACGCTAGGTTAATAACGTACTAGGAATAAGAAATGGCCTAAATACCTTAACTACACTTAATCTGCCACTCTAGTCTAAAGTACATATATAGCGTAAAAAGGGAGGATAGTTAGGCCCACATTAACTTATTATAATTAATAGTTAAACTTATACTATTTAGATGCCTTACGGACCCACTTAATTCCATTTAACTATTATTAAGCCTTACTATAAAGATAACAATTCTAAGCCTTTACAGGATGCCCTAAAAGATGCCCTAAAAGAAAACCACAATTAACGTGCTCTAGAAGACGACTACAATCCCAATATAATTATAGTAGATGCGCTATAACCACGACGCGGTAGAGGTCGCCTAAAGGGATCACGAAATTGCTAACATCTTATTAATTTTAAAGAACAATTTGTTGCCGCCATTAAGAATAGAGTTAAGTTATTAATGGCCTTTATAATAGGCTAACTTTAAGCTCGCAAAACAGCTCTAAAAGGAAGGTCGTATTATAACCCCAGGAGCTCCTTTCTAAGCATCCAATAAGCAGGAGATCGACGGTCTTATTACAAGAGGAGTCTTTAAATTCGAGAAGTATAACCCTACTAAGTTTAATAAAGTTCGCATCTTTAAGTTAAAAATGGTTAATAAGATTAAAGGCAAAGCTATTAATACCCTATTTAAGAAATTAAGGCTTATTATCTAAGGTTATAACAATAATAGTAAGGAGATAATCCTTACACAATCTCCTATAATTTAATAAGCTAGTTAACAAGTTATTATTACATTAGCTCCCTCCTTAATAAAGAATAAAATGGCGGTCTATTTACAAGATATTACCCAGGCCTATACCTAATCAGAGACACACCTTTAGCGCTTAATATTAGCACACCTTCTAGAGTAAATTCGCCACCAATATCCCAAAGATATAATCATGGTTATGCTTAAGCTATTATATAGAATCGCAGAGGCAGGAACTTATTAGTAGGCTACCTACAGCAAGCACCATAAAGAGAAGCTTTTGATAACTACTTCTATATTTAACCTATACTTCCTTATTACAACCACAGGAACTCTATTTAGAATCGTTGGTATATAAACTAATAATACAATTATTTTAGGAGATGACCAATTCTTAGCTCTTAAAGAAGATAAACTAGTAAAGGCAAATCTTATAGCAAAGCCAAAGGAAAAGCTTAATTTAATAATACTATTACTCTTTAATAAATGCATCCTCTCCCTAAATGAGGATTCTATTGCTTTACGCCAGAAGGGTTAAGGTAAGAAGATTGACGTTATTAACGTTAATTCCTTAAAGCAAGGATATGTAAAGCAACGCGCTTACGGAGCTTATATTGCTTCTATCTATTAACCTAAGGCTTTATTTAATCTCTCTATTGCTGCCTAACACTAGGAACCAACTAAGGACGACATTCTTACCCTAAATAAACGTCTTTCCTGGTAAATAAACCATCTTAATTAGGGACTACTTTACGCGCCTATTAATCTTCCTACCGCTAAGCTCTTTATATTTATTAATAGATCGTTTATAAATAATAAAGATTTTAGCTCCTAGTTGGGATATAAGATTATTATCGCGAACGAATTTACTAGAGAGAATGACTTTATAATCTATGGCAATCTTATCTATTAGAGCTTAACTAAGAGCAAGCGCGTTACCTAAAGTATTTTAGCGTTAGAGATATATAGAATGGTTAGCGGAGTTAATATAGTAATTGCAATTGGAACTACCCTAAAGATAATTATAGATTAACTCGAACTTCCTATTATCCCTATAATCGTATATACCGATTTATTTTCCCTCTATAAGTATTTAGTTAAGCTTAGTACTATAAAGGAGAAGCGCCTTATAATCAATATTATGGCACTTTAGTAATCCTACAAGCGTTAAGAACTTTTTAAGATTTAATGGATTAATAGCCAAGATAACCTAGTAGATATAATAACAAAGGCAAACCTAAATAAAGCACTAGAGACGTTTATTAACATAAATACTCTATATATATAAGTTAAAGGTTAGGTTAAAAGGAAGTCCCTAGAAATTTCTTAGTTACGTAAGGTCTTAAGATATCCAGGAACTTTAACTAGCGGTTAAAGTTATCTAATTAGTTAGATTCTGCAGACCCTAACTTAAACCAGCTAATTAGGATTTTCTATCCCCAGGATGGAAAATCGCTATTGGCTCGCTTACCGCTAGCGCCTTAGCGGCCCTACTAATAAGATACCTACCTATAACTTATAAGCAAGAAAGTACCACGTGCTAAGAGGCAAATTTTAGGATAGCGAGACTTATATTGCAATAACAATAGTAAGTAAAGAGGATTAATTTTTGTTCCGCTAGTTAAGTGGTATATATATATAGATGGCAACTATAAAAGAAGAGTTGCTAGTGTTAGGAATAAAGGCAAATGGTTACTATATAAGGCATATTGCCGTTACGTATGGCAAGTTGCCGTTACGTGCGGCAAGTTGCCATTACGTGCCGCCGCGGCACTAGCGTAGTAAGAAACCTTAAGTTCCTTACCCCTTTCTTAACATTAAAAAAGAATAACAATTATTATACTATCTACGAACCGTAGCTACGTGATATCCCCTTATATAACTAATATATACTATCCGCAGACGGACGGATAAACAAAAAGATTAAATTAGACGCTAAAATAGTATCTAAAATATTATATTAATTATATATAAAATAATTAGGTATTATTATTACTAATTACGCAGTTTGCATATAATATAACACTATAAAAAGGAATAGGCATATTACTATTTAAATCAAATTACAGATATAAGCTAAGAATATTATTATTACTATAATAAGCGAAGAAAATAAGTAGCGCAGCTAAAGAAAGGATAAAGGCGTTAATTAATCTTTATATAAACCTTATAGAATTAATAAAGAAAGTATAAGAAAGAATAAAAAGATATTATAGTACTAAGAGATCTAAGGGACTAGATCTTAAAGAGGGAGATAAAGTATAGCTACTATATAAAAATTTCAAAAGTTAACAACTAAGTAAGAAGTTGGACTATATTAGACTAGGACCTTTTAAAATTACGTAAAGAATTTTACTAGTTATATTTAAGTTAAACCTACTAGCTAAGATAAAGATCTACCCTATACAGCATATTGCGATACTAGAGCTAGTATATAAAAATATTAAGCCACTAGTTTATAAAGCAGACACGTATAGAGGATAAAAGGAAGATAAATAGTAAGTTTTAAAGATCGTTAGTTATAAGGACATTAATAACAAAATATAGTATAAGGTTAAGTAAATAGGCTACACTAAGACTACCTAGAAACCACTAAAGAATTTAAAAAACGCTATAAGAAAGGTAAAGGAGTATTAAAAGAAATTAAGTTAGGTAGCATTAATAAAAAAGGATTACTAAAAAATAAGTTACCTAAAGGGAACCTAAGAAGAGCAGTTGCTGAATTACTTAGATTTATTCCCCTCTTAGCTAAAGGAGAATCCGTTTTTTTATTACTAAGTTCTTATAAACCCTATTCTATAAGTTTTTACTCCTTAAAACAACCCTTTTTATAAACCTTCTTAAGACGGAGTAACTAAATAGACGCCATAATATAAGCCTCTAGGGCCTTCTACTCCGTATTATAAAAATATTCAAGCTTAGTAAAAGCCTAAAATAGTTTACTATCTAGCTATATAGCAGTAGATTAAATATAAAACCCTAAAGCAAATTAATTAAGGAACTAGACAACTATTAAGAGTAATAGGTTGCGTATATTAGCATTAAAGATAAAGTAAACATTATAGAATGAATAAATATTCGCTTTAGTATATTTTAAGTAAGAAGATAGTTGTTATAAAGATAGGTTCGCCAACGCAATATAGACTAACCCCTTTTTTAAACAGCAAGAATATAGAGACGGTATAATCTTACTAAGAGATAATATCGCAGCAATAGTACGAGCATAACGTTGCGCTTATAAAGAGGAAGGAGCTTTAGGCATAATAAGTAATAATATTAACTAAATTAATTAGACGGATATTATACCTCTAGTAAACAACTTAAAGATATTTAAAATCTTTAAGAACGAAAATAAAAAGGAGGGAGATAGTGTTACGGACGCTTTAAGTATAATATTATAACTACTAGGAAAGGAGTTAGGAGAAGCTAGTTAGTTAATTTAGGTATAGTCTAGAATAGAGCCAATAGAGCTATATAATAAGGAATAGTAGCTAAGGTTATATAATATTATACGCAGTATATATAGTGTATAAAGGGAATATATATATAATATGTATAACATATACCTTATATATAAAGGGGATTTCTTAGAAGTACGGTTATGTATTTAAAGGACTACAGTCCCTACTTAGATAGTTCTCTCCTTTGTAGTAAATCTTAGAATATAATTAGAGTTAATCTATTAGGCAACCACTCCACCAGTTATATTTACGTTGTTAACTATTTTATACCTATATACCTAGCCTATTAACAAGTCCACCATAGTATTTCCTATAAGGCTTCGTTACACTTTAGAAAGTAAAGCTATAGTACTATAGCAAAGCGCCTTATAGTATACCGCTTAGTAAACCACCAACTTAGGTATTAGCTACCCTTTACTACTATAGGCCTTACGACCAGTATATTGAGTTTAGTAGGTAGCTATAGTAGCTGCCTTTAAGTCTTTAGTATATTCTGGCTAAAGTAGCAGACGTAGCTAGTATAGCAATATTACTAGCCGCGTATATATATAACTTGTAGATAAATATATACGTGCGTAATTAGAAGCTTCTCTACTATAGTAAGTATAGGTAGGAAGCTAGGAATAGGCCCTAGATTAAGCTTATTGCTTTTACTAAATAGGGGAAAAAGAGTTAGATCTTTAAGGCTGTTGGCGTCCTTAATATAGACTTTATATATACCTATATTATTACTCTCTATAGCTAGGCCCATTTAAAACCTCCGCTCCTTATAGCGACTATATATCTCTATATATTTAGCCTATAATATACTCCTAAACTTCTTAATTCGCTCCTAATTAATAGCCAAAATAGGTAGTAGTGTGGCTGTAGTTAGAGCTTACTATAAGGAAGGTAGTATTAGCTATAGAGTAGCCGTAGTTAAAGCTTGCTAAAGGGAGCTTGCTAAGAGGGAGCCTATAGAAAGGGAGCTTACCGCAAGGGAGCTTACCGTAAGGAAGGTAGTATTAGCAGTAGAGTAGGTATTAGCGGTAGAGTAGGTATTAGTAGTAGGGTAGGTATTAGCGGTAGAGTAGGTATTAGCGGTAGAGTAGGCGTAGGAGCTAGTTCCGGCAAAAACGCATTTAGGTTATTTAGAGCGCCTCTACTATTGTATAGAGCTTTATCTATAGTATATAGCAGAGGAGTAGGTAAGTAAGCTTTACCCCGCCAATTAAGAATGCGGTGCTCCCGTTTTATTACCCTAATTATCTTCCGCTATTAAGCTATTTTAGAGGTATCTTAACTATTCTAGCTATAAGGTAAGAAGACGTCCTTAGTATTAGTTTTAGATAAAGCATTTCGCTAGCGCTTTATAGGACGAGTCTTAGTAAAACTAAGCTCTGCTTTCTACCTATTTAAATTATATTTAGAGCCCTAGGAAAGTAAGTAAAAGTAGAAGTAATATATAGGGAAAACGCACCTTTAACCAACACAATTAACATTACTTTAAAAGCTTAATAGATAGGCCGTTTTTAATAAAATTAATACGGGGTTGTATTAAATAGCACTTACTATACTTAATTAAAGCAGGTTCTACTATAGTTAAGACGCGTATAGTAGTATTAATAGAGATGTTAATAAAAAGGTTGATTTGCTAATAGTAAGATCTTAAATATTTTGGTGTTCGTTACGTATATTCTGTAGGTAGATACCGCCCGCGTTTTTTTTCTAACTAATAAGAAGCTAGCTTTCTAACCAATTAGAAGCTGGCTTAGTAGGGTTTAAAAATTTAAACACCTAAAAGTATAGACCACTCGTCCCTCGGGTTAATAATCCCTTATATATATAATTTAGGGCTATTTTAGTACAGTTATACAGTCTGGTGCACGACCAGCTTCCACCCCCCCTTAGCGAGCGCTGCGAAATTTTTAAATTCGGTACGCGCATCCAACCTCGCCTGACTGTCACTAGCTGTACACAGTAACAGTAGCGAGCGTATGTGCCTGCACGCAAGGACCTTTTTAGTTGCCCTGGAGAATCGCCTTGGTTGGCCGGGAGAATCGCCTTAGTTGGCCGGGAGAACCAAATTGAAGACGACGCTTCCTCTTCTCCCCCTCCGTTGTGGCCGCCAAAACGCGAGTACAACGCTGTCTCTACAATTGCCGATGAAATTTGGCAATATCGTACGGGTGGGAACCTTACGATATTTGACAAAGATCACGGCACTGCGGAGGAAGGCCGATCGCAAGTCCGCCAGAAGCAAAGTTCTTACGGCTTCGCTACGACTACATGTACGCGATTTGGCGAGCCCGCGTACCGAAGCGAAATATACTTTTTTTTCAAAGGGGGGTGGAAGCTGGTCGTGCACCAGACTGTAGGGGGTGCTTATTTTAAGTAGTCTCAGCGAGCTAAGACCCTTTTACCAAGGAGCTTACGTAACCTCCTTAGCGAGCTTAGACGTGGTTTTTTAGCTAGTATTAGAATAACCTACGCCGTCTTCCGAATTGCAAAATTACGTCTAAGGCACTTTGGTTACCTTAGCAAGCTTAAACTAACATTAATTAGCGGATATCGCTAACCTTTTTTATTAAAAAGCTAATTCTATAGTTTAAGGGATCTTTATAATATTTATTAAGCGATTTAACTTCTTTTATATATAGAGTAGTCGCCTTCTTTAATAAAATCTATCTATACTTCTATAATAGCTATAATTTTAGAAATGCCATTAAATTAGTCTATAGAAGTAGCTTTATAATCGATTAATATATCTACTCTATTAGCCTCCACGATATTAAGTAGAAAGCTTTGCTAAATAGATATTATATTAATAGTTAAATTGTTAGCGACTTAGTCAATCGAGGCATGGGCACAGCAAGAAGGACGTATACAAGCCTGTACGATTGGATTGTCTATAAACAAAAATCTAAAGCTAGAGAAAGGAAAGGAGAAGAAGAGCAGCGCTGGTTAAAGTAGGGTTCTTTTATACGGTCCTCTAGTCACGTGACCACAAAGTTCTACCAAGTTCTGCCAGTACTATAACATTACCCCCCCCCTCCGCAAAAGCCTGCCCTCAGGCTTTATATATCCGTATTATGCCTATAGGGCGTTCTTATCTCTATATTCTTCCGGTAGCTTATTGTCTTCGCTATACTAGCACTCCATCTACTTGTCTAGGTACTTTAGGGGTCCTAGTTTATTAGGGTAACGGCTATAGAATTCTTAAAGCTTATAGGGACTGCTAATAAAGTTCCATGTAGGGTACTAGGTAGGGTTTAAGTTATAGCCTTTCCAACTAACGCGGTACTTTAGCGTTTTCCTTACTAGTTTACAGGCCAGTACTTCTTTAATTTCCTATTCGTCGTCGCCATTAACTTAAATTGGTAGGGGAGGTTCGTTCTTTTGTCTAGGCAATAGGTTATTTATAGCTTTCCGTAGCTTATCCGGTAAGAAAATAGGGTAAACCTTAATTAAATCCGGGAGCTTTACTTTATATAAGTTACCTATCTTCTTAAGAACCTTATACGGTCCCGCCATTTAATAGTCTAGCTTATAGCTAGGCCGTTCCGTCTTTTAGTTCTTTATTATAACCTAAACCATATTACCTATGGTAAAGTTAGGCTCGCGCCTGTGCTTATTTGCCTACTATTTCATTAATTTCTAGGCCTTTTCTAGATTTATATAGGCTACCGTCCAGGCTTCCTCTAAGCGCTTAGCGTACTACTAGGCTTCCTTATAAAATAGTTTCTCGCGTACAGTCCGTAGTCCTTCTAGCCTATCCCAATTAAAGCTTATTTAGGGTAAATACCCTATTTCTAGTTAGATAGGTGCAAATCCCATAAAGTTATAGGGTAGGGTTGCCTGGGCGTAGTCTATTAGGGGTAGTAGTTCGCCCTAGTTATCCTAAAAGTAGTTAATAAAGGGCCGAAGTCTCTAGTATAAGTATTAATTTACAATCTCCGTCTAACCGTCTGTCTAGGGGTAGTATACTATAGAAAGCTTTAACCTAATACTTAAGATCCGGGTGAACTCGTTCCAAAAGGCTAATATAAACTGCGGCCCTTAATTAGATACAATAGTGTCTAGTAGTCCGTAAATTCAGTAGACGTAGTAGATATACAGTCGGGCCGCCTCTTTAGCATTAATATTTTTATAACAGGGAATTAAAAACGGGCGCTTGCCAAAGCAGTTAACTAAAATCATAACCATATCATATCCGTTACGGTCTAGAGGTAGCTTATAGAAGTCTATTAAAATATACTGCTAGGGGCGTTCTAGTATCAGGAGTAGCTTTAATAGTCCTAGGGTCTTATCTTATAGGATTATAGACCTACAGCAGTCGTTATAGTTCCGTATATAGCGGTCAATATCTATAACCATTCCGGGCCAGTAGTAGCGGCCGCTAATAATCTTATAGGTCTTATTTTTTCTGGGGTAGGCCGTAGAGACCTAGGCATATACTTCGGCAATAAGTCGAGTCCGTAAGTTCTATTCCTTGGCTACTATTAGCCGTTTATAGTGCTTAAGCAGTCCATTTTTAAGGGACCATAGGCTTATAGCGTCCTTTATCTTTTCACAGTACTCCTATAAAGAAGAGGCCGTACGGTTTGCCTACAGCAGTTTATTAATAAGGTTAAGTTCCGTAGAGTTAACAGGGCATATCTCGGCGTCTAAAGAGTCTATATTTAGTTCTACCTATATCTAGGGGTTAAGGTACTATAGTTATAATAGTGTCTAGGTCCGTAATAAGATCTTCACAGCTATTTAGTCGTCTAGGTCTTGTCTACGCCTTATAAGGGCGTCCGCACGGTTTATAGCGCCTAGCCTATATATAATTAAGAAGTTAAACTAGGATAGGATATCCGCCCATTACGCCTGCCGGGCCGTAAGGGCCTTCATTATTATAAAATATTCTAAGGCCTAGTAATCTAAAACTACCTAAATAGGTTTAGGGGTCCCTTCTAGCTATATACGCCAGTACTAAAAGCTAAAGATAATAGCTAGCATTTCTTTATTATAGATAGGGTAGTTCAGCTTAGCGTTTACTATAATTTTTAAATAGTATATAATAGGGTGCCATTCTCCGTCTAGTTGCTTCTAGGAGAAAACACTAGCTATTACGCCATTTAAGGCATTAGTCTCTAGCATTAAGGGCCATTCTAGGTTAAAGTAGGTAAGTAAGGGAGTAGAGACCAGTCATTCCTTAAGCTTATTAAAGGCCTACCTACATGCGGTGTTAAAGTAGAAGGGCTAGTCTTTTTAGGTAAGGCGGTTAAGAGGCCTAGCAATCTTACTATAGTCCTTAATAAAGCGTCGGTAGAAGTTATAGAAACCTAGAAATAATTATACTCCCTTTATAGTCTATAGGGGTGCCCACTAAGTAATTATAGCCGTTTTCTCTAGGTCGGTCTTAATTCTATCCATACTAATAATAAACCCTAGGTACTTTATACGCTTAACACTAAACTCTAACTTCTTAATATTGGCCTAAAGGCCAGCCTCGTAGAGCCATTATAGGACTTTATAGACGTGCTCCTTATATTCTAGCTTATTCTTAGAGTAGATTATAATATTATTTAGGTAGGCCGTATAGAAGTCGTTAAGGTAGTTAAAGAGTACGTTGTTTATATACCGCTAGTACGTAGCCGGTCCGTTAGTTAGTCCAAAAGGAAGTACCTTATATTTATACGTTCCGTAACGGGTCCGAAATATAGTAAAATCCTTAGATCTAGGGTTTATTTTAATTTAGTAGAAGGCCTAACGGATATTAAGCTTTATAAAGACCTTAGCTCTACTTATTCGGGCTAAAGTCTCATTAAGTAGGGGCAGTAGATAGCGGTCCTTGCGGGTTATATTATTTAGCTTATAGTAGTCAATACAAAAACAGAGTCCTTTATTTAGCTTTTTTATAAAGAAAATAGGCGAGTTAAAAGGGGCTTAGCTAGGCTTAATAAAGCCCTTATCTAGGTTATTAATAAGGTACTACTTTATAGCCTATAATTTAGCAGTAGACTGCTAGTAAAGGGGGCTAAAGCTAAGGGTATTTTCTTTATCTAGCTCAATCTTAATCTTATAGTCGTACGGTCGGTAAGGCAGGAGTATATTAGACGCTGCCTTAGAGAATACATCCTTAAATTTCCAGTATTAATAGGGTAGTTTTTGTTCTACTAGCTCTTTATCCATAAGCTCGTTTTCCTATCTACTAAGCTCGCTTTTCTTTTCCTTAATTATTTAATCAATTTCGTATAAGCTAGTTATAAAAGTAACGGTATTAGGTTAGACCAAGTTCTAGTAAAATCCTATAGCACTAATATAGCAGATATTAACTAGTAGGAGGTCCGCAGGTTTCTTTACAGACTTTTATCGGGCCGCATTTTGCGGTATAAGGTTTATAATCTTCCTTAGCTCACATTCTATTTTCCGTAAGTTATCCTTCCGGTCTATTAGTTTAGTATAACGTCTAGTATTCTTAGCCTTCCTTTATAGCTGCGTAGGGCTTAAGTTCTCTATAGAGAACTTAGGTAGATCACTATTAACTTCCTAGGTCTCTAGTGCGGGTGGCGTAATATCAGTAGTCTAGGGTCGGCGTAGTATACAGATCCGTTACGGATTAAGCTATATATCTTTCTTAAAGGCCTAGTCCCTACGTATAGCATTAGCCTAGTAAATAGTATTAATCTAGGGCCGTATAAGGTTTTCCATTATAATACTAATTTCTTTTATAAAGGAAGGGGTTAGGGGTAGGGTTTCGGGCCAGAGTAGCTGTCTACCCCGTATATTAAGCTGTAAGCCTAAATAGGCTAGCCATTTTCTCCTTAAGATTATATTGTGGCTTCCTAGGTCCGTAATAAGAAAGGGGATATTATACTACCTTCGTCCGTTAACACGAAGGTAAATCCGCAAGATAGTTATAATAGGTAACCCTATCTGTCCGTTATACCCGCGAATAGGAATTAGTTTAGGTAGTTCTTTAAGGGGTATATTTAAAAAGTCAGCCAGCTTTACGGCATACTAGGTGTCTATTAAGGTAAAGGCATTTACTCCAGAGTTAGCTAAAGCAGAGGTTAAAACTTAATATCCATTATAAAATAAAGTATAAGGGATAGTGCAGCTTCTTCCACTAACTAGCCGACCTAGATTAACATATAATATATCGATCCCTTTTAACCCTAGAGAGGAGTCTTTCTCTAAGGTTCCTCTTTTTCCAACTCTATACTGTCCTCCTAAATCAATAGAACCTTGTCCGCTTTTACTTTTATTAGGTAATCTTTTATAAAGTGGTCTTTCTAGCCATATAAGAAGTAAGCTTCTTAGTTACTTAGAGCCTATTTATAGGGGTCGCTATAGGTAGGCTAAGTAATTACTAGGCCTGCGGCAGGGCTAGCTGTATAGCTAGCTACTAGATTAACGGCGGGCCGTATAACTAGTGCCGTAGGAGTTATAGATTGTGCTAGGGCACTACGGGCCGTTCTTATAGTACTTATAGTCTAGTTGGAAGAGTTTCTAGCTTTATACCGCTTAGCTCGTGCCTTAATTCAATGGAGGCCTTAGTTAATAGCTAAATAGTGGTCCGTAAGTACCTTTAGCGTCTATACAGTAGTATAAACTAGCAGTACGGCGCGCTGCAGGTCTAGGGTAAGCTTATTAAAGAGGTCTAGCAGTAGGTCTTTATAAGGAATTTAAGCTTAGCTGGCTAGGTATAGAAAGCGGGTCTAGAAGGCTAAAAAGGTCTCCGTTATTTTTATATTTAGGCTTTTATAATTAAGGCGGGCATTCTATATCTTAAAGGGGTCCTTATAAATAGAAGATAGGTAGTTAATTATTTCTTCTTCTAAGACGAAAGGGTCTGCTAAGTCTTGGGCGTATTACGGGCGTAGATGCGTCTATACGTCCCCACCGGTACGGCTAAAGACGTAGGCCATTTTAGCTTAAGCAGTAGGAAAGTGGTCCGTATTAACTTTAAGCTTATCCTGTAATTAAAGCTTCTAGTTATTAAATATAGGGTTAGTTCTGTCTATAAGTAACGGGGGGTCCGCAACCTTCGCGGATCTTAATAATATAGTATATTAGGCTAGGGCCTTAAGGACCGTAGCAAGTCTGTCTAATAGGTTATCTTAAGATATAGGGGTATCTCTGGTTTCGAGCAGTTCGCGTAGCCGTTCAATTTCGGCATTAGCTGCCGCAAGCTCCGCCTAGGGGGTTAAAACATTAATTATTTCTTTATCTGAGGTATTTACGGGTCCTATAGCTACTTTACCTGCTGCTGTATTTCGTGGTATAGTGGTAGGGGTGTTAGGTAATTTCTAGTGTTTATTTATTTTTAGGGGTTCTGGTCCGTGCGTGTCCTATTCCTAGGGTACATATTCTATTTATATCCTTTTAGTTCTGTCCTATCCTTATAGTTCTAGTAATGTCCTTAGGGTTCTATCCTGTGTCCTTATCCTATTCGTAGTCCTGTAAATATATTTAAGTTCCTTCTTAGGAAGAAAGAGTAAAATAAGCTTTAGATAATGTTAGCGACTTAATTAATCGAGGCATGGGCACAGCAAGAAGGACGCATGCAAGCCTGTACAATTGGATTGTCTATAAACGAGGATCTAAAGCTAGAGAAAGGAAAGGAGAAAAAGAGCAGCGCCGGTCGAAGTAGGGTTCTTTTATACGGTCCTTTAGTCATATAACCACAAAGTTCTGCTAAGTTCTGCCAGTACCGTAATATAAATCGCCTGCACCTACTATAAATATAACACTAATTAACCGGCGGACGCCTATTTAAACGCTAGCTAGAGTATCCGCT
>Ga0307515_10016635_pt1 | contig 13449 bp, 11 predicted proteins | sample 17_EM_MG_FD_194513 | JGI IMG/M metagenome (GOLD analysis project Ga0307515, IMG submission 194513) | Populus trichocarpa ectomycorrhiza microbial communities from riparian zone in the Pacific Northwest, United States - 17_EM | ecosystem: Host-associated > Plants > Roots > Unclassified | place...
GAGATCGCGCATACGTTCGAGGACGAGGCACCCAAGGGCGCCGATCTCAGTGGGTATGCATTCGAGGACTGGCTGGCGCTTACGATCTTCTGGATCATGGCGCTGTGCGTCTTCCTGCAATTCTTCACCCGCTACGTCCTCAACGACAGCTACGCCTGGACCGAGGAGATCGCGACCTATTGCCTGATCGGCGTGGTGTTTATCGGCTCGTCGATGTGCGTACGCTTGTCGCGGCACATCCAGGTCGATCTGGTGTTCCGCTATCTGCCGCATCAGGCGGGGCGTGTACTCTCGACCGTGATCGACCTGATCCGGATCGCCTTCTTCGGATATGCGATCAAACTCGTCTGGGTCTACATCCAGATCATCGGCTCGGAGCGCATGACGACGATCAAGATTGAAAAAGGCTTCGTCTACTATGCGGTGCTGCTCGGCTTCGTGCTGATGTTCGGCCGCTCGATCCAGATCGCGATCGAGAACTGGCGGCGCGGTTATTCGATACTGGAGCGCCCCGGCGCCTTCGACGGAACGGAAGGGTAAGGCGATGCTGCTGCTGCTTGGAGCGTTTCTGCTTTTGATGATTCTCGGCCTTCCGGTCGCGCTGTCGATGGCGGTGTCGTCGCTGCTGTATATTCTCGTCACCGGCATCACGCCCGACGTGACGCTGGCGCAGCGCATGATCGCGGGCGTCGAGAGCTTTCCGCTGCTCGCCGTTCCCTTCTTCATCCTCGCCGGTAATTTGATGAACATTGCTGGCGTGACGGGCCGCATCTACAGCTTTGCGGTCGCACTGGTGGGCTGGATGCGCGGCGGTCTCGGCCACGTCAACATTGTTGGCTCGGTGATTTTTTCCGGCATGTCTGGCACTGCGATCGCGGATGCCGCCGGCCTTGGCACCATCGAAATCAAGGCGATGAAGGACCACGGCTATTCGACCGAGTTTTCGGTCGGCGTTACGGCGGCTTCCGCCACCCTTGGCCCGATCATCCCGCCGTCATTGCCGTTCGTGATCTACGGCATGATGGCCAACGTCTCGATCGGCGCGCTGTTCCTCGGCGGCGTCATTCCGGGCGTGGTCATGACCTTGATGATGATGGCGACGGTGGCCTATTTCGCCCACAAGAATGGCTGGGGCAGCGATACGCCGTTCTCCTGGCGGCAGATCGGATCGGCGGGGCTCGAAATCGTAATCGTTCTGAGTTTCCCGATGGCCGTGTGGCTCTTGGTGCTCGCCGGTCTTTCCACCAACATGGCGGTCGGGATCGGCCTTGTGGCGCTGCTGGCGATCGACTGGTATTTCGATTTCTCCGCCGTCATGGCGCTGATGGCGCCGGTCATCCTGATCGGCGGCATGACGCTCGGCTGGTTCACGCCGACGGAGGCTGCGGTCGCCGCCGTGATCTGGTCGCTGTTCCTGGGGCTGGTGCGCTATCGTTCGATGACGATGCAGACGGTGGCGAAGGCGACGTTCGACACCATCGAGACCACGGCGTCCGTGCTGTTCATCGTCACGGCCGCTTCGATCTTTGCGTGGCTGCTGACGGTGTCGCAGGCAGCCCAAATCCTGACCGATACGATACTCGGAATCACCCAGAACAAATGGGTGTTCCTGCTGCTGGCGAATATCCTGATCCTGTTCGTCGGCTGCTTCATCGACACCATCGCGGCGATCACCATCCTGGTGCCGATCCTGTTGCCGATCGTGCTCAAGCTGGGCATCGACCCGATCCACTTCGGCCTGATCATGACGCTCAATCTGATGATCGGCCTGTTGCACCCGCCGCTTGGCATGGTGCTGTTCGTGCTCGCCCGCGTCGCAAAGCTCTCGGTCGAGCGCACGACGATGGCGATCCTGCCGTGGCTGGTGCCGCTGCTGCTGGCGCTCGCCGCTATCACCTACATCCCGGAGCTGACGCTCTGGCTGCCGAAATATATGGGACTTGCAAAATGACATCGATGGCTTTGGCTGCAACATTGTTTGGCCCCGAGGACCTGCGCATGGTCGAGCGTCCGCTCGACCCGCTTGGCTCGGGCATGGTGCGGATTCGCTTCGGCGCCGGCGGCATTTGCGGCTCCGACATGCATTATTACCGCCACGCCCGGACCGGAGATTTCGTCGTCACTTCGCCGCTGGTGCTCGGCCACGAAATCGCGGGTGAAGTCGTCGAGATATCCGGCAGCGCGCCCGGCCTGAAGACCGGCGACCGCGTCGCCGTCAATCCGTCGCGCTGGTGCGGGCATTGCACGCCGTGCCGCGAGGGCCGGTTGAACCTTTGCGAAAACATCTTCTTCATGGGCTCGGCCTCGAAGACGCCGCACATGCAGGGCGGGTTCTCCAGCCTGTTCGACGCGATCCCGGCGCAATGTGTGAAGATTCCGGATCATGTGACGTATCAGGCGGCGGCGCTGGCCGAGCCTCTCGCAGTCTGCCTGCACGCGGTCGCCCGCGCCGGCGACGTCAGCGGAAAACGTGCGGTGCTGTTCGGCTCGGGCCCTATTGGCTTGCTGACGATGCTGGCGGCGCGCCGCGCCGGCATTGCCGAGGCGACGGTGGTCGATATTGCGGCGGCGCCTTTGGCTTTTGCAACGCGGCTCGGCGCCGAACATGTCGTCGACATCTCCAAGGGCGACGAAGCCCTGAAGGCGGTGGCGCCTTATGACGTCGCGTTCGAAGTCTCCGGCACCGCGGCCGGTCTTGCCAGCGCCATCGGCGCGGTCAGGCGTGGCGGCGTCGTCGTCCAGATCGGCAATCTGCCGGGCGGACAGATTCCGACACCGGCGAATGCTGTCATGGCCAAGGAGATCGACCTGCGCGGTTCGTTCCGCTTCGGCTCGGAGTTCATGACCGCGGTCGAACTGATCGCTACCGGCGGTGTCGACGTGTTGTCGCTGGTGACGGCCGAGCGGCCATTGTCGGTCGCCCCCGATGCGGTTCGCCTCGCACTCGACCGCTCGCAGAGCGTCAAGGTCGTACTCACGGCGCATTGACCGGCAACTTTTCGTCGAGATTCAGGAGATTTCCCATGATGCTGCAGGGATGGCGGTGGTACGGGCCGGACGATCCGGTTTCGCTCGACGATATCCGCCAGGCCGGCGCCACCGATGTGGTGACGGCGCTGCATCAGGTACCGATCGGCGAGGCCTGGACGCGCGCCGGCGTCGAGGAGCGCAAGCACATCATCGAGAAAAGCCAACCCGGCCGTTCGCAACTAACTTGGTCGGTGGTGGAATCGATTCCGATCCCCGATGACGTCAAGCGGCTGGGGGGTGGGGCGACGCGTTCGATCGAGGCCTGGATCGCGAGCCTGGAGGCGGTCGCTTCCGCCGGGATCAAGATCATCTGCTACAATTTCATGCCTGTCGTGGACTGGTGCCGCACCGATCTCGAATGGGAGCTGGCGAACGGATCCAAGGCGATGCGCTTCGACCAGGAACGGTTCGCGGCGTTCGATCTGCACATCCTGCAACGCCCGGAAGCGCCGTCGGAATATTCGGAAAGTGCGCGGGCGCGCGCCAAGCAGGTCTATTCGGCCATGACACAGGCCGACATCGACGAACTCGTGACCAACATCGCAAGCGCGCTGCCCGGCTCCACCACTGACCCCCTGACCATCCCGCAATTCCGCGACCGCTTGCAGCAATATCGCGGCATTAATTCGGGCGTGCTGCGCCAGCATCTGATCGAGTTTCTCGCGCGCGTCACGCCCGTCGCCGAGCAGCTTGGCGTCACGCTGACGCTGCATCCGGACGATCCGCCGCGGCCGCTGTTCGGCCTGCCGCGCATTGCCTCGTCAGCGGAAGATTATCAGGCGTTGTTCGATGCGGTGCCCTCGAAGGCGAATGGCATCTGCCTCTGCACCGGCTCGCTCGGCGTCCGCGCGGGGAACAATCTGCCCGCGATGGCCAAACAATTTGGCCCAAGGATTGGCTTTGCGCATTTGCGCGCGACCAAGCGCGAGGCAGATGGTTTGTCGTTTTTCGAGTCCGACCATCTCGATGGCGATGTCGACATGATCGCGGTGCTGAAGGCATTGCTCACGGAAAACCGGAAACGCTCACTGAGCGACCAGATCATATTCCGCCCCGACCACGGCCATCGCATGCTCGACGATCTCGCCGAGACCAAGCGCACCAATCCCGGCTACACCGCGATCGGCCGGCTGCGGGGACTGGCCGAACTGCGCGGCGCGATCCGCGCCATCGAACACGCGGGCTAGAACTGTCGCGTCATCCCCGGGTGAACGCAAGTGCGTTCATCCCGGGGTGACGCGATGGGGTGCGAGTGCTTAGACTAAGTCACGCTCACCGCTCCAGGAACTTGTCGCGATCGAATACTTCCTGCGTGGCCACTCCGTTGATGGGGGTTTTGGTGATGCGGAGCTGGGCACCGTCGCCTACGACCTCAAACGAGATTTTGTCGTCCCTGGCGTCCTGCCGCCAGCGCCCGGGCTCATCCGCCCATATCACCCGGCTGCCTTCGAGACGGCAGTGATAGGCCCACACGAAATTGTCGAACGGACGGGCATAGGTCAGCGCGATCGTGCCGTCGGGAGCGTTGGTCGCCTGGAACAGCTTGAGGTCACGCGTCGTGATCGCGGCCATCGCCGCCCGGCAGATCGCCTTGGTGTCGAAGGACGTTTCCCCTGATGCCGCCGTCACGGACGCGAGCAGGATCGCGAAGGCGATGGGCTTGATGACGTGAGGCATTTCAACTCCTGATTGGCCTGACGAGGTCCCTTCTAACCCGGCTCGACGGTCGCCGCGATCATTCTTCGCGGGGCTTGATCTGCTTTTGATGGGCCGTGCGGGCTGGCGCGGCGCGGCGGGTCGAGCCATGTTAGGGGAGATGGATCGAAGCCCCTTGACGCGGATCAAACCTTTGCTCGATTGCGCGACGGCATTCCAGAAAATCGCGGTGGATTGCGTCGCCAAGGTCAGGCTGCATCGCAGCAGCGCTTGCGCCGGCGATGCTGAAGCCGTGCATCAGATACGTGTCGCTTTTACCCGGCTGCGGGCCGCCATATCCTTCTTCGCACCGATCACAGTTGATGTGGAATGGCGACGCCTGAAGAAGGAACTCGCCTGGCTGAACGCCTCGCTCGGCGCCGCCCGCGACAGCGATGTGGTTGTGGAATATGCGGGCCGCAAACGGTACCGGGCCTGGGCACAATGCATGATTGGCCAGCATCTCGAAGCGCATCAGGCGCGCGATCATGGCCGGATGGTTCGCTGCCTGCATTCCCTGCGGTTTCATGACCTGATCGAGGCGATGTCAGGCTGGATCGAAGGCGGACCATGGCTCCGGCGTTGGGAGCGCAAGGTGCGCGGCAAGTCCGCAAAGCCGCTGAAGGCCTATAGCGAGCGCCGGCTCAACCGCTGGCGTCAACGGCTGATCCGCAAGGGGCGCCGGCTCGAGACCCTCGGCGCCTCCGATCGTCACCTGCTGCGGATCAGGGCGAAACGTTTTCGCTACATGCTGGAAGCGCTGACGGGCATCGTTCCAGTTTTCAAGGAGGGCCAATTTCGTCACGTCCACAGGTCTGCGAAGCGGCTGCAACGCAGCTTGGGCGATCTTCGCGATCTTAAGCGCTTCGCGAGGCCCGGACTGTCTGCTGAAGGCAATAATCCAAGCCCACATCGTCCACCGGGCTACCGCCGGCAACGGAAAAAGTTGCGGAGTGCGGCGATATCAGCCTATCGCAGCCTCAAGGACGCTGGACCATGCTGACGGGCGCTTGATCTGGATCAAGCGAAAAACCAGCGGGGAACGCATTATCCGCACATGGCCCCGTGCGCGGCCGTCAGCTATGATCCTCGAATCCAGACTGGTTATCCGCGATGCCCGACGGCTCCGCCACCGCCCATACCTATCGTCCGAAAATCGCCACCGTGCTGGCCGAGGGATATAATCTTGGCCACCTGCGCCAGGATATGCTGGCCGCGCTGACCGTTGCCATCGTGGCGCTTCCGCTGTCGATGGCGATCGCCGTCGCCTCGGGCGTTTCGCCCGAGCGGGGATTATATGCCGCCGTCATCGGCGGTTTTTTAGTCTCGGCGTTCGGCGGCAGCCGCTATCAGATCGGCGGCCCTGCCGGCGCGTTCATCGTTCTCGTTGCGGCAACCGCCACCAAATTCGGCCTGGACGGGCTTTTGCTGACCGTCTTCCTCTCCGGGTTCATGCTGACCCTGATCGGCTTGCTGCGGCTTGGATCGCTCATTCGCTACATTCCCCACGCCGTGACCGTCGGCTTCACCTGCGGAATCGCGGTCACGATCTTTGCCAGCCAGATCAAGGATCTCGGTGGCTTGAAATTGCCCGGTGCCGAGCCGGGACAGCTGTTGCCGAAGCTTGCGATGCTCGGGCAGGCGCTGCCGACCATCAGCCCGGCCGCATTCGCGATTGGCGTCGGCTCGGCCGCGCTCATTTTTCTGCTGCGGCGCCTGCTGCCGAACTGGCCGGGCATGCTGATCGCCGTTGTGCTTGCTTCGGTGGCGGCATGGCTGTTCGGCCTGCCGGTCGAGACCATCGGCAGCCATTTCGGCCAGCTCCCGGATGGATTGCCTTCACCCCGGTTGCCGACGATCTCGACTGCATCGGTGCTTGATGTGCTGCCGGCGGCGCTTTCGTTCACGCTGCTGGGGGCGGTCGAGAGCCTGCTTTCCGCCAAGGTCGCCGATGGCATGACGGGGCGCAAGCATCGCTACAATATGGAAGTGGTGGCGCAGGGAGTCGCGAACATCGCTTCTGCAATATTCGGCGGCATCAGCGTCACCGGAACGATCGCGCGCACCGCCACCAACATTCGCGCCGGCGCGGTCAGTCCGGTCGCCGGCATGATGCATGCCCTGTTCGTGCTGATCTTCATGGTCGTCGCCGCGCCGCTCGCCAGTTTCATCCCACTGTCGACGCTTGCAGGCGTGCTGGTGGTGGTGTGCTGGAACATGGCGGAGAAGGAGGAATTCCTCCATCTGCTGCACGACTGGCGCGGCGCCAGCGTGCTGCTCGCCACGTTCGGCCTCACGCTGATCGAGGATTTGACCTTCGGCATCATCGCCGGATGCGTGCTGGCGGCGGCGTTCGCGATTTTCGACCGCATCAGGCGGTCCTGTGCTTAAGGCAGCGGCCAGACGTCGGACAACATCGTTTGATCCGGGTCCGGATAAATTGGCTCGCCGACATATTCATTCGAATTGAGCGGTTCGCAACTGACGGTGCGTGTCTTGTCGGACTCCGCGCCGACCTTTGTCATCGTTGGCGCGAAGCTGCCGTCTCCCGCCTTCAGGATGATGGGAAACCCCCGCAGGCAGAAATCGGGGAATGCGACGCCGTATCCGTCGGGCCCCGCGAATTGTCCAACCAGCAGTTGGGATGCCTGCATTCTGGCTGCCGGCGATGCCCGCATAGGGCGCTTCGGATCGAATGGGCGATAGCAGGGGAATTCGCTAAGGGACGAATTGAACTTGTACGTTACCATGCAGGCGGCTCCCTCCGCCTTTACGAATGGCTTGTCCGGAAGAGCGTTCGCCTCGCGTTCAAAGACAAGCGTTTCGAGCTTCAATGATTCGGATTCGAAGCCGTCATTTTTGGGCGTAATGGGCTTGCCCGGCTGCAACGAAAGTTCTCCGCGTGAGAAGACAAGCTTGGTCTTGGCGTTCTTTCCCCGCGTTTCCAGCACGAGCACTGGCCGCGATGCCCAGGACGAATGCAAGCCAACGTTACGCTTATTCATGACGAGATCGAGATCGCGGTGCTTCGGTTCGTCCTGCGCGAAATCGATGATGCGAACGCCGACCTTTCCTTCCGTCGCCACCAGACTCAGGAAGCGCAGATCGTTTAGCGTCCGCGTGATCGGCATCATCGGATCGAGGCGGTCTTCGATGTTGAATTTTAGCATTTTCTTGATTTCCGGAACGAGCGGCTTTTTTCCCGATGCTGGGCCGGCGACGTCGATCAGAAGCATGTAGCCATTCGGCGAGTGCTCGATGCCCAGAAAATTATGCAACAGGCTCGTCCACCATGGCGCTTCCGGCGGTACGATGTCGCGCGCAAACAGGATCTGCTGGCCCGGGCGCACGATCGCAAAGTTCTGAAAGGCACCCAGGCCTTCGCCGTTTGAAACCTCGGGTTTGAGAAGACGGACGCATTTGGCCTGGTCGTCGTGCTCGTCCTTGACCTCCCGATCGACATTTCTGGACGCCGACCGCGAACAGAAAGTCAGGTTGCGATCGTCGTTCTTCGCGCTGATGGAAGTTGCGAAAATGTTTCCATCGACCCGCCCCGGAGCTTCCATCGGAAGTGGAGTAGGCGCGAACATGTCGATTTCGACCATGGTGAGCGGCGAGTCGGCTTCATGGGAACAATCGTCGCCCTTTGGCAGCGTGAAGGTCAGCAGTTTGGCTGCATCTGTCACGACGATGCAGGAGTTGGTGTCGCCGGAATTGTTCCGCGTCATCCAGATCAGATGATTCTTGCCAGCGCTATCGATCAACAGATGCGGTGCCGCGTGACGGCGCCGCGGTGGGAGCCAGACCGCCGTCGTGTCGGAGAGCTTCCGATTGGCGTCCTTCAGCAACGCATCGGGGATGCGCTTGATGCCCACGGATCGAAGCTCGGGACTGACGTCGTGGGGGTTGCCGGTCGGCTCGAAGAACGTCGTTTCCTTGCAGGTAACGCAGGTGAGTTTGAGGTTGGACCGGACATTTTCGAACGTCAGGATGACCTGATCGGAATCGCTGCGATATTTCTCCTGAGCGACATGTTTAAAGGGATGGTCCACGACCCGGCTGACCCAGAACTCCGTCGAGCGGTAAGGATCGGAGTCGAACTCGAAATAGGTCGAGCGGTCCCAGGCGCGATAGGCGTTGGCGCCGCCCAGGCTCACACCCGCCAGAACCATTTTTGAATCGGTCTGGCAGCGCGCTGCTTCGTCCGGGCCCTCGCCGTTGCGGATATAGAGACATAGACGAAACGCCGCGTTCTGCAGGATGCGGTCGCAATCGTTCTGGTTATAGCCATAGGTGGCGAGGCCATGGCGATAGCAAAGATCGTGAAAGACGCAGGCCTGGCGGAAGCGTTGCAGCACGAGATGACGCTTATTGTTCTTGTCCATGGTGCGGTCGAAGAACATGTTGGTCAAACTGGGGAGGCTGCAGTTCAACCCTTCGCCGCTGCCGCCGATGGTGCTGACGACCTCGGGGCTGGATTGAAAGGACGTGATGGTGGGCGGCAGCTCCCGGTCGGAGATGTCTTCGACATTCTTGTAGATGGAGTTGATCGCAACCTTGTGGAGGGCGGCGACAAGAGAGAACAGCAGCACGGCAGGGAGCAGGACGGCCGTCAGGGCGTAAACCCATCTCGCAACCGCCCTGGACATGAAATCTCCCGCTATCGCCTTGCAAGCTGATCGGGGTAAAGACAACCACAGGTTTGTCGCTTGTCAAGCGCAGGACTTCACAACCGGGCCGTAGCCGCCGGTTGCAATGTCGTGATCAGGCTTGATCGCGCGCGCCTAATCCCGTGTCGCGGGCTTGGTCGCAAATTGCGGAAACTTGTCGGCAACGATCGGCCCGTCGGTGCGCCAGGAATGGCAGCCGCCGATGAAAAACGGCCGTTCGCCGATACTGCGCTGGTTGTCCATGGAGTCGCGTCCCTCCGGGTCCTTGCCGTAGGACATGGTCTGAAACAGCGTGGTCACCGCCGGGCCGAGCAGTTCCGACAGATGCGTGCAGCCTTCGAGCCGGCCGATCTTGCGGCGGATCACCTCGCGCCAGCCCTTGCCGATGCTTTCGCCGACCAATCGCTGCAGGACCGGCTCAACCTCGATGCAGGTCGGATACGGGGTGGCCTGCATGGTGGCTTCCGCCTCATGGACCTTCATGGCGTCGTCGACCGCGAGCCGCAGGCGGATATCATGCACGGGGTCGCCGGGCTTCAATTCGTCACGGTAACCGTCGGGTGCCTGCGTGAAGGGTTTGACGTCGAGCAGCCGCGCCTCGACTTCCCAGAGCCCGTCGTCCCTGATGTAGCCGTTGCACTCGACCGATCGCGTGTGCATCAGGCGACGTCCGGCTCCGCTGGCGGCTTTTCCCTCGGGCATCGTGTTGTCCTCAATCAAATCTAACGATCATTTTGCCAAGCGCGGATCGCGATTGCATGGTTTTGAAGGCTTCGCGAAAATTCTCGAACGGCACGACCTTGCCGACCACGGGACTCAATTTTCCCGAGGCAAGCCAGTCGAACAATTGCGCGATCAGGCGAGCATGGGTTTCCGGCTCGCGCTTCTGGATTTGCGCGAGATCGACACCGAGCAGGGCGCCGCCCTTGAGCAGCGGGAGATTGAACGCCAGCGCCGGAATGGTGCCGGAGGCAAACCCGACCACGAGGTGCCTCCCGCGCCAGGCGATCGAGCGAAACGCCTGCAGCGCGACTTCGCCGCCGACTGGATCGAAAATGACATCCGGGCCATTGCCGCCGGTCAGAGCCTTCAGCGTGTCGCGCCAATCCGACTTGGTGTAGTCGATGGTTTCATCGGCACCATAACCAGCAGCGAATTCGCGTTTCTCCGGCGTCGAAGCGGCAGCGATGACTTTTGCTCCCATCAGCTTTCCGAGCTGGACCGCGGCGATGCCGACGCCACCCGCCGCGCCCAGCACCAGCAGCGTTTCGCCTGGCTGAAGATCGGCGCGCGCGTTCAGCGCATAAAGTCCGGTCAGGTAATTCGCCTGAAACGAGGCGCCGGCCTCAAACGGAATCTTTGGCGGCAAGTGCTTCAGCGCCGCCGATGGCACGGAGATATATTCGGCGAGTGCGCCGGAACGGGTCATGCCGATCACGGGCATGTCTGGCTTGAACGCAGTGACGCCATCAGCGACGGCGTCGACCACGCCGGCGAATTCCGTGCCCGGCACGAAGGGCAGCGGATCCTTGGTTTGGTACAGTCCCTGCACTTTCAACCCGTCGACGAAGCCGACCGCGGCAGCACCGATCTTGACGCGCACCTGGCCGGCCAGAATGCCAGGCAGTTCCATCTCCCTGATCGAGATGCCGTCAATCGAATCGTAGTTCTCGACCACCACTGCCTTCATGCAATTGTTCCCTGCGCCGCGCTGTGAGCCGGCGTCCTGCCATGTTTGCTGATTTTTTCGTGCAAGGCTATTATTCCGCCGCCTCGGCCTGCCGGTCGATCGCGTCAGCGCCGGCCTTGATCAATGGAATGAGATCGCGCCCGATCGCCATCGTGTCGTGCGGATTCTCAAATCCGCGCAGCAGGAACGAGTGGATGCCGAGCCGGTAATATCTGAGCACCGCGGCCGCGATCTGTTCCGGCGTTCCCACCAGGCAGGACGTATTGCCGGGCGCGCCGGTGGCGCGCGCGATCCCCATCCATAGCCGTTCGTCGTGGACGTCGGCGCGCGCGGCATAGCCAAGCAGGCGTTCGGCGGAATGGTTGCTTGGCTTCGGCGCCTCGCCGGTCTTGCGCTCGACGTCCGCCAGCAGCGCGTGCGCCTTGTCCCATGCTGCACCCTCGGTGTCCGCCATGATGGGACGCAACGACATGTTGAAATCAACTCGCCGCCCGAACGCGGCGGCGCGGCGGCGGAAGTCGTCGATGCGGGCGCGGGTTTCGGCGAGCGGCTCGCCGAAGATCGCGAACACGTCGCAATGCGCCGCGCCCATTTCCAGTGCGCCTTCCGAGGAGCCGCCGAAGAACAGGCGGGGATAGGGCTGTTGATGCGGCTTGATGTCCGAATAGGCGCCGTCGATGCGATAGAACTCGCCCTTGTGGTCGAACGGAGCGTCGCTGGTCCAGATCCGGCGCATCACGTCGAGATACTCGCCGGCGCGGCGGTAGCGATCGTTCTTGGGCAGGAAGTCGCCTTCGCTGGCCTGGTCCGCGTCGCTGGTCCCGGCGATCACGTGCAGCGACATTCGCCCTTGCGTGAGCTGGTCGAAGGTGGCGATCTGCCGTGCCGCCAGCGCGGGCGCGACCGAGCCCGGGCGATGCGCGATCAGGAATTTTATTCGTTCGGTATGGTCGGCGGCATAGAGCGCAATGGCAAAGCCTTCGGCGGCCGAAGCATAATATCCGACCAGCACGGAATCGTAGTTCCACTGTTCGTGCAGGCGGGTGAAGTCGATCACCCATTCGCGCGATATCTTGCCCTTGATCAGGTGAACCGCGACGCCCTCCTGCTGGGTGCCGATCATACCGGTGATTTTCGCTGGCATGCTGTTTCCTCAGGTACTCTTTGGCTGAATGAAACGCGCAATAATGGTGGAAATCAAGCGGTTCCCGGTCCCGTTGCCGTAGTCGATTGCATGAACTATGAGGGGAGCATGAATACGGACAGGCGTACACTTCGCGGCACCGCGATTGAGGCGACCATCAAGGCCGACGGCGCCGAATTGTGCTCGCTGACAAACGCCGAAGGGCACGAAATGCTCTGGCAGGCCGGACCTGCATGGCCGCGCCATTCGCCACTGCTGTTTCCGATCGTCGGCCGCCTCAAGAATGACGAATTGCGGCATCGGGGAAAATCCTACCCGATGACGCAGCATGGTTTTGCGAGGGATCAGCGGTTCGAGTGGGTGGAGCAGGGGACGACATCCTGCAGGCTGGTACTGACCGACAATGAAGCGACGCGCACCCGCTATCCCTTCGCGTTTCGACTCGAGATTAGTTACGCCGTTGAAGATGCCGATCTGAAGGTGAGTTTCGATATCATCAATACCGGCAATGAGAATTTGCCGGCTTCGATCGGTGCGCATCCGGCGTTCAACTGGCCGCTGCTGCCTGGATTGGGCAAGGAAGCCTATGAGCTGAATTTCTCCGACGACGAGCCCGCGCCGATCCGGCGGCTCGAGGGCGGCCTGATGCGCGCCAGGCCGGAACCGTCGCGTGTCCGCGGCAAGACGCTGCCGCTCTCGGAGCGGCTGTTCGACGATGACGCTGTTATCCTCGACCAGCTCGCGAGTACTTCCGTTCGCTATTCGGCCGACTGTGGACCATCGATCGAAATGTCCTGGCAAGGGCTTCCCCAACTTGGCGTTTGGTCGAAACCCGGCGGCGCTGCGTTTGTCTGCATCGAGCCCTGGCATGGCTTTGCCAGCCCGTCGGATTTCGATGGCGAGTTTGCCGACAAGCCCGGCGTGATGCAGATCGGCCCCGGCGAAAAACGGTCGCTCGGTTATCGGGTCCGCGTCGGCTGAACCGGCCGGGGAGGCGCTGTTCCCGGTCTCCCTCCGGCATTTTCATGGGTCTGGCTGGAATGGTCCTTGCTTCCGCTAATCCCGGCTGCAATGGATATGGCTGAACCCCTTTCAGTAGCCACCCAAGAGATGAGAACGATGAGCCAATTGATTGTCCGCGCCGGCGACTTCACCTTCGAGGCCCGTTTTGAAGAACAACTGGCGCCCAAGACGGTTGCCGCCTTCCGCAAGGCGATGCC
>Ga0307515_10016636_pt1 | contig 13449 bp, 5 predicted proteins | sample 17_EM_MG_FD_194513 | JGI IMG/M metagenome (GOLD analysis project Ga0307515, IMG submission 194513) | Populus trichocarpa ectomycorrhiza microbial communities from riparian zone in the Pacific Northwest, United States - 17_EM | ecosystem: Host-associated > Plants > Roots > Unclassified | place...
GGGTAATTTAGTCCGTATTTTAGTTTATAGGGGTATTATAGTCTGTATTTTGGGTTACGGGGGTATTATAGTCCGTAGCGTAGTCCGTAACTTAAGAGTAGGGTATATTTTAGCTAGTAAGGTTAGCTCTAAAGCCGCTTAGGTCTATAGGATGAATTTAGTTAAGTAGGTTAGGTATAAGGCCGGCAATCCTATTAAGTTTGGAAGAAGTAAAGAGTTCTTTAGTAGTTTTAACCTAGTCTAGGATTTCCTCTTTAATCCATTCTGTTTGGTCTTTCTTATATATTATATTATATAAAGACTATATAATAGTAACTCGTTTATCCCTTTTAACCTATACACCTTAGTTACGTAAAAGGGTTCGTAGTTTATAAATAGTAATAGGGTTACAGGCCTTAAAAATAGTTTCTATAAAGTCCACAAAGTCTTCCTAGTATTGCTCCTATAGGTTGTTATTTATAAGCTTAAAGTGTTTATATTTAAGGATTTTAAAACTAATATAGTCGTTAACGTCGTTTATAGACATAACGTTAACTCCTTATTTCTACTTTTTTTAACCTTTACTAACTTGCTTACTGATATCTGCTATACTATATAGTATAGTGTAGTGCGTAGCGGGTAGTAGCAGCTTATAACGGGTAGGGGAGGTTTTATAACGGTCCGTAAAATTAATTAACGGGTCCATAATAGTTCGTAGGAGGGTAGGAGGTTTCCGTAAAAGGTCCAAAGAGGTTTAAGGTTTAAGGGGGTTAAGGATAAGGGTTCTGTATAGGTTTATATTCGCGTCTATAACTTCTAGTAAACCGTACTAAGACTTAAATAAGTATATAGAGTTAGTAATAAGTCCGTAATCCCCAACTTCTGACCTTCTAGTAGGTCGTACTAGGAGTCTAAACAGGTGGTCGCTGTCGTATATCGCTTGGTAGAGGTATTAAGTAATTGCTGATCTGTGCGCGCTTACTAATTAGTGTTTATATTAACTTAATAATATAATTAAGTTATATCCCGGGGCACGAAATACGTATAGTATCGTATGCTCTTTGGGATGGTGGTAACTGTCTCTTGTATTAAAGCAGACTACGTGGTCTATATACTGATGCGACCTCCCCCTAATTAGTTAGTCAGACGCGTAAACGCGTAGTTGGTGTACCGAACGCGTAAGCACGCGGTTGGTACAACAGGTGCTGTAATTATACAATATTAGTCTTAAAATAAATATAAGAGTCTAATTATAAATTTTTATAATTTATTATTAAGCCGTTGTTAAGATATTAAAAATCGATTTTTGGCAAGTTTTTTGGGGTGGCCACATGCTTGCAGTGGCCACTTGCTTACCGAACACGTTATGGCTACAAGGGGGCTACCTGAGCGGGCTGCCGCCCTCCCTGCAAGTTTTAGGTAGCATTATAGTCGAATCCACATTATTTTCGTAGGGTACTACTATAATGCTACCCAAAACTTGCAGGGAGGGCGGCAGCCCGCTCAGGTAGCCCCCTTGTATACGCAGACTTAGTAAGCGGGCCGATCTCAGCCCCACAGCCTTGCGACCTAAACCTTGGCTATGCCTCTGGTCTAAAAACAGCTACAGAATTCGCCACCTCACAAGGGTATGGCCGGTGCGGGTCGGCCACCCTCCCTGCTAGCACCAGTGGCGTACGAAGAACCTTTTGCGCTGCCTAATGCAGGCTTAACTCACTCATGTGACTTAGCGGGGTAGTTTAGGCACTTTAATCACACTCTCTACGGTCGCACCAAATTAGTCGCACGACTACGAATGCCGAACAATGTCTTCTGACCCCCCGAGTAATGGCCCGTGTAGTGCCTCGCATAGTGAAGGAGATTAAGACAGTATCGAGAAGACTTTGTACAACGCAATAGACTTCCTCGCCGTAGAGTTAACTACGCGGGAAGATAAACCCCGTTCCGTAGACGTCTCTGCAGCCACAGGAGCTCTACTACATTTAGTGAGATCCTCAGAGACCACAGCTAAGGACACAAACCAAGCAATCGATATACGGACCGATCCCTCAATCACGGCGGTATAGTTTTACGGCCAGAGTAACTTCGGCTTCTAGATAGGTTCCGGCGCGCCTTACGTTCCTGTGAAACCGACGCCGACAGGTTTCAAGTATGTGTCGACCGGCGAGACAACGTACTTGCTGAAAACGCAGTGCTCCAGTACTTCGTTGCGGAGATCGAGACTATAATGTTTGAATGCAAAGAATACAAGAAAAGGAAGCTTCGTGGCTGGTCTGAAAGGGTGGAAGAGTCGGAAACTGATGCAGAAAATTGAGAGAGATTTGTTGGCGTTGCACGGGAAGGGAGGGAGTACACCAGTGAACACCCCTCAATCTCTGCTCCCTGTCGGTGAGAGCAAACTGACGCATATGGGACCGTTATAGACAATAACGTTCCAGAGTAATTGTTACACGCGCTGAGGATTTATTTCTCATATTCTATTAAGTACATCCTACAATCTTTCACCACTAGTCTCGCTTCCAAGGCCATCTCGGGATGTTGTCATAATGTCCGCCTGATTCACACACGGAAGTAGCTCAATAGAATCCCTCTTGCAACTGCCATCAGTTCCTCTAAGTTGTACGAAATTCCTGTAGCTACTCTTGCTTTTTCGTTGCCCAACGGGCGACCTAGATCCCGGCTTGCTAGTAACGTGATGAACGTACTTGCGCGTAAAGGTTGACGACAAGCCTGGGAGACAGCCCACAACAACAATTGTCATGACCTCGATCATAGTAAGAATTGAGAGATGTTCCAGACTGGCGTCTGTATTTAGGCCTAATAGGACAGCTCGGAGAATGCTAATAATAATAGTGATTCCGGCGAGGCTGTAAACACCGCACACAGCGGTACGAATAGGTCGTTCGCTGATTTTAACGAGTGCTGGAAACGGCAAGATGCACACTAGCGCTGTTAGTGAGATATAAGACTCAAATAAAGTCGGTGAAAGATCTTTTTGTGGTGCATCAACTAGACGTGGACTAGTAACCTCTGGGAAAGGGGAAGGTGAAAAGCGAGAAAATTATTAGGATTAGACATACACCAGATATCTGTGCTGATATGGAGCGCAAGATGCAACCACTATCTCCTATATTAGCCCATCCTAGAACAAATACTAAAAGGTAGCGTGACCTACAAAATCCCAAGCGTGTAGTATACTTGGACATGGTTTGACATGGCCTAACGGCACGTCCCAGTTGCGGCTTACTGGTATGCATTTAAGAAGATATGTAACATATACGAGAATCCAGGTAAACGCGAGGAGATATAAGGTACGAACTGCCCAGACGTGAACAGCAGATATTCTCTGCGTCACCCGGATGTGTAGCAAATTGAATGTAACCTTAACGCTCCAGATGCATGCAACGTAAAAGAATGTATTGGCGTAAGTCCACTAGAGACGACCATGAGTTAGCTTTTAAAGGTACCTAAAGGAGTGGTTTAAGGAGCACCTTGCCAAGCTCCACAGCGTTTGCCACAGTTGAAGGAGCCGCCATTAACTGGTATTGCTTTATTTGTAAGCCTGCGAAAACGACTTCCATTACCTAAACATTATTAGCTATCTAAATCAAAGCGGTCATGTTAGACAAACTTAGGAATTAAAACTAACCAAGGCAAATAGAAGACTTATCTCTAGAAATGTAAACTGGCCATTTTTGATAACCCGAAGGTAGAAGCGCAAAGAGAAAACAACAAAGGATATCGTTAGGCAGACGGCAACAACTATCTAGATAGACATTAAACTTAAGTTATACAACCAAACGAAATTGTATCAAACTGAGGGCTGATTTAGATACGTACCTGCCCTTTTTCGACCATAGCGACAAAATTCTAATACGTGAACGGTTCCGGTGCGATCTTAGAGCAAGTGAGATCGGATGTTCGTATTGTGGTGAGAGCAGAGCATCCCAATGACGAATAATTAAATAATATCTCCAGGCCAGCAAAAAAGAAAGTTAAGGGCGCCATATATTTTAACTCTAAAGTGAATGGCATGTGGCTGCCCTCCCGAATTCCCCGCTGTCAAAGAGTCAGCATGCAAAAGCCCCTAGTCCCTTCATTGGTCCCAGACTCGTGCACCGACACTTTTTGTATGAGGATTTCGATTCTCATCGATTGTGAAAATCAGGTGGCGCCGTACAGTGATGTGCACGACCGGCTTCCACCCCCCTTTGGCGAGCGCTCAAATTTGGCATTATCGTAGGGGTAGGAACCTCACGATATTTGACAAAGATGACGATACTGTGGAGCGTAAACAGCTTGAAGTTCTTACAGCCAAGCATGGGCATTCGCTATAATTGCTATGTGCAGTTGATGGCAATCAAGCGAGATTGCATGCGCGTACTGAATTTGAAGTTTTGCAGCGCTTGCCAAAGGGGGGGTGGAAGCTGGTCGTGCACATCAGGGCTTACAGCTCGGTGTGGTCAGAAGGTTCAACGTGATTAGAACTTTAAATTTTAACTTTATGACCATGCTTAGTTTCTAACTATACTGAGTTTAGCGTATACAGTGCCAAGACATTGGTTTCCCGAGACAACACGCTAGGCTCTTATCTTAGTAAGCGACTCAGCCGGTAAGGGCAGAACTTAAGGCGCACTCACTAATACTAGAGTATCACTAGTCTCCGCCTAAATAAACGCCACTTTTTTTTAACCAATCAGCTATCTACCGACCTTAAGTTTGCCCTGCCGTCTAAGGGCCTTTAGTGCGAGTTTTGGTGAGGCTTAACTTTAATTTTCGCGCCGCAATTCGTCCACTCGGTATCGATAAGAACCAACCAATAAGATCAATGCAATCAAACCGTCGTGATTAGAAATATGAAGGCGTTGCAAAATTGGGCAGCGGCCACGGCTCTAGTAGTGGGCTTTTAGCGACACGATTTGGCTAAACGCTATATTGAGTCGGTTGAACAAGATCTATATCATTGGAAGTACAATTAGAAGGCATATTTGATAGTATTGTATTGATTAAATCTACTTAGGCTATACGCGTACTTCTCATTCTGGTGTTCCGCACGGACCATATACTCGGTGGACGTCGGCGGGTTAAGGGATAAGAGATACTCTCACCTATATATTTGACTCCCTAATAACACCTATTTAACCTAATAAGCTAACGAGTTGAGTTAGACCAGTCTCCTCTATAATCGATTACTTTTTTACAATAGGAATATGTTAGTAGGGGGGTACTTAGGCAGTCTCTTTGAGCTGGCGACGTGCACGTGACAGGTCACGTGATAGCGCGTGGCCACCTTGAAGGGCGATCGAGCTCTATAGCTCCCAAACCTAGCTCTTCTGTCTTATTTTAAGATAACGCTTTAAGGTAAAGATCTTTTAATTAATCCTATCCCTTACAACGTCAAAATGGGTCCTCAGGTTATCGATAAGAATTAACCAATTAGATTAGCTGAATTCGGTACCCGTGCTCAGAAATATAGTGGTCCCAATTGGAGAGGTTCGAATTTGGGCAACGGTAGGGCTTAGGAGAAGCTATTTTGCAGTCTTATTTGGGGGGACATCGCATTAAGTCTTCTGAACAAGGTCTGTATTAATTCTAGCACGATTAGAAGGCATAGTGGTGGTGTAACTGATGATTAAATTCTATATAGATACACGCGTTGATTTAAAAACAGTATTCCCGCACAGACCACCTACTCTGAGGACCCTGACGTTGCAAGGGATATTGCTTCTTTTGTATAACTAGTTTTAGGCTTAACCATAATGCCATGCTTTAACGCCAAGTAGTTTCGGAAATTAGAAGTTAACTATACAGCATATAACTCTATACGGTGTTTATAATAGAATAAAAAACGGGCATTTTTATCTTATATGGGCTTATTACTACCTAGTAGACAGATATGCTCCTATATTAAAAGAGCTAAGCGACCTCTTATATTTTTTAATTTAGAGGTATTAATAGAGTTAAGAGCTTCTAATTCCACTTCTAAAGCTATATTTATACAATAATAAAGAAGAAAAAGGCGAACGAAAATTTATTTAGGGTATGCCAAGACTTATCGCGATAAGGATTATCTAAAATAACCCTAGGGTAACGGCTATAGAATTTTTAAAGCTTATAAGGACTACTAATAAAGTTCTATATAGGGTACTAAATAGGATCTAGGTTATAGCCTTTCTAACTAACGCAGTACTTTAGCGTTTTCCTTACTAGTTTATAGGCTAGTACGTCAGGAAAAAATTTACTAGCATTTTTACAGCATTTGGCAGCATTTGGCGGCCAAATGCGTATTCCGCGCACTATAACATATAGCGTATAGTATCAACTAAGGTGCGGTATACTACTATATTCAATAATGCAGTGCGGCATACTACTACATTTAATAATGTAGTGCGGCATACTACTGCGTATTGCTATATTTAACAATATAGTGCGGTATACTACTATATTTAATAATACAGTGCGGTATACTGCTATATTTAATAATACAGTGCGGTATACTACTGTATTTAATAATACAGTGCAGCTAATTACGTATTTTGCACTTAATGCGCAATTAATATATAATGCTCTCCTCGCGCATTCTATATATAATACCCTCCTCGCGCATTCTATATATAATGCCCTCCTCGCACATTTTATATATAATGCCCTTCTTACGCATTTTATATATCTTGCTTACTTTAAGTAATAAATACGTATTACTCTTTTTACGCAGTTAATGCAAAATATATTATATTATTTTAGATAATTTAATATAATATAGCAATGGTTCTTTTTTACCTACCTACCTACTAACCTACCTACCTACCTACCTACCTATCTACCTATCTACTTATCTACTTACCTACCTACCTATCTACCTACTTACCTACCTACCTACCTGCCTACCTACCTACCTATTTACCTACTTACCTACTTACCTACCTACCTATCTACCTGCCTACCTACCTACCTACCTACCTACCTACTTACTTACTTACCTACCCGTCCGCCCATCTATCTATTTATCTATTTATTTATCTATCTATCTATTTATACCTACCTATCTATACCTACCTATTTATGCCTACCTATCTATATTACCTTAATTTAATTAATTAATTTAATTATTTATAGTATTCGCTAGCTAGTTATTTAAACGGTTATTTAGCTCTAGTAATAGTTATCTAGCTCTAGCGACGGTTATATAGCTCTAGTAATAGTTTTCTAGCTCTAATAACAGTTATCTAGCTCTAGTAATAATTGTTTAGCTCTAGCGACGGTTATCTAGCTCTAGCAACAGTTATTTAGCTCTAGCGACAATAGTCTAGCTTTAGCAACGGTTATTTAGCTCTAGCGACGGTTATCTAGCTTTAATAATAGTCGTCTAGCTTTAATGACGGTTATCTAGCTTTAGCGATAGTTATCTAGCTCTAGCGACAATTGTCTAGCTCTAGCAATAATTATCTAGCTTTAGTAACGGTTATTTAGCTTTAATAATAGTTGTCTAGCTCTAATAATAGTCGTCTAGCTTTAACGACGGTTATGTGGCTCTAGTAATAGTTATCTACTAGCTATCATTCTAGTATCTCCCTAGGTAGGAAAGATATAAGGAAAGAAGGGTAAAAAATAAGGTGGCTACCTAGGTATATATAGAGGGTATACTTAGCAGAGGTATATATAGAGGCTATTAAGAATATAGCGGGGACCTAATATAGAGCTTTATATAAAGCTTTATATAGAGCTTTATATAAAGCTTTATATAGAGCTTTATATAGAACTTTATATAGAACTTTATATAGAGCTTTATATAGAGCTTTATATAAAACTTCGTATAAAACTTTATATAGAGCTTTATATCCCTTCGCACAGTGGCGTCTATAGCTAGGCGCCAAGCATAGGAACACCGTGCTTACCTGTACACAACCGTATATCACGAGCCCTAGAATCAGGGCCTCTAATTGGCTAAGTCCTTATTAATAGCTATAGACGCAAACTACTGTGTAAAGGGATAGAGCTTTATATAGAACTTTATATAGAGCTTTATATAGAACTTTATACAGAGCTTTATATAGAACTTTGTATAGAGCTTTATATGGAACTTTATATAGAACTTTAAACTTTATATAAAACTTTATACGGAGCCTCTATATTAGGAAAAAATTTACTAGTATTTAATTTTACTTTTCTACCATTTTAGCATTTTCTAGCATTTAGTAGCTAAATGCTAATACTTAATTATAAATGCGGCATTTAGCGGCTAAATGCTAGTACTTAGTAATAAATGCCACATTTAGCTGCTAAATGCTAGAAAATGCTAAAATGGCAAAAAAGTAAAATTAGATGCTAGTAAATTTTTTCCTAATATATACTAGCGTCTATATATTACTTGGCAGTGTCCATCTTAGCAATATATAATACTAAGACTTCCTGCAATATTCGCGAATATTAAACGCAGTCACTACGTGGCTAATTTGCTTTCAATACTATTAAACTTATTAATATTCATTATTTATTCATTATTTATTTCGTTTAAGAATTATTTTATAACGCTATTACCACTTATAACCAACTAGGATATCCATACGCGTATATAATCCTAATAAGCAAACCTATCTAGACAACTTACCTTAACTACACCATCGTCTATAACCGCTATACCCTCCTTTATTAGTCCTATAATACCATCTAAAGCTAATATACGCGCTGCTGCCGTAAAAGAGTGTAACGGAACCTTATAGCAGGTACTACAATAGGCTCGTTATTAGGCTAGGTATATAGGTAATATAAACTAAAGTTAACAACGTAATAATAACTAGTAGAGTAGTTGCCTAACAGATTAACTCTAATCATATTCTAAGAATTACTATAAGGAAGGAACTATCTAGGTAGGGACTAAGGGTCCTTAAATACATAACCGTACTCCTATAAAATCCTTCTTATACGTAATATATATAAGGTACGTAAGGTATATACGTCCCGTCCATTTAATATATTCCTTACATAGCACCTTATATAACTTTAGCTACCACTTCTTATTATATAGTTTAACTAGTTTTATCCTAGACTATACTTATATTAACTAACTAGCTTCCTCTAACTTTTCTCTAAGTAATTATAGTATTGTACTTAAAGCGTCTGTAATACTATCTCCCTCCTCTTTATCTTTATCCTTAAAGATACCTAGTATCTTTAAGTTGTTTACTAAAGGTATAATATCCATCTAATTAATCTGGTTAATATTGTTACTATATAATTACAGCACCTGTCGTACCAACCACGTGCTTACGCGTTCGGTACGCCAAGTACGCGTTTACGCGTTTAGTACACCAACCACCCACTTACGCGTCTGGTGCACTTCTAAAGCACTAACTAATTAGGGGGGAGGCGCATTAGTATATAGACTACGTAGTCTGCTTCAATATAAGAGACAGTCACCACCATCTAAATAAGCATACGATACTAAACGTATTTCGTGCCCCTAGACACGACTTATACTATTAAATTAGTACCAACACTAATTAGTAAGCGCGTACAGATCAGGAAATACGCACTTACTTAGAAGACGTCTTACGCTCCACCTTACAAGCCCCTATTTTAGTTAAAGAGAATTAAAGTACTTTAGATTTAAAAGACATCTAACGCTCCACCTTATCTAGAACTACCTTAAATCTATACTAGTTTTAGAAGACATTTACGCTCCACCTTAATTAGAGATATTAACCACTATACCAGTAGTTAACGCGACTACGTTAAGAACGCGATCACACCAAGAATGCGACTACCCCAACTACCTTAATACCCCGACCTCCTCTCTAACCCCTTACGGAGACCCCTTACCCTTCTATAAACCGTTATAGACCCGTCAACCACCTTTACGGACCACTATAAGACCTCTTCCACCTACTATATACTACACTATATATATAGTATGGCAGATATCAGCAAGCAAGTTAATAAAGGTTAAGAAAAGTAGAGATAAGGAGTCGACCTTACGTCTATAACTGATGTCAACAACTACATTAAATTCAAAACCCTTAAGTACGGATACTTTAAGTTTATAAACGTTAACCTATAGGAGCAATACCAAGAGGACTTCGCGGACTTTACAGAGGCTATCTTTAAAGCATATAACCCTACTACCATCCGCAACCTACAGACCCTCCTATATAACCAAGGCGTATGGGTTAAAAGAAATAAACGAGTTACTGTTATACAGTCCTTATACAACACAATACACAAGAAAAACCAAACAGAATGGACTAAGGAAGAACTCTTAGACGAGTACAACACTACTAAGGAACTCTTTACTTGTCCCAAACTTAATATAATTGCTAGCCTTATACCTAACCCACTTAACCAAATTCGTCCCACAAACCTAAGCGGCTTTAGACTTAACCTTATTAGCCAAAATACACCCTACTCTTAAGTTACGGACCATAACACTCCTATAAACCAAAATATAGACTAGACTACCCCTACTATTTAAGTCACAGATCCATAAACTATATATCCGCAAGCTACAAATCCGTAAACTATATATCCGCAAGCTATAAATCCGTAAACTATATATCCACAAACTACAGATCCATAAACCTTAAATCCATAAGCTATAGATCTACAGGCTATAGATCTGCAACCCACCTAAGCAAAGACCTACAGTAAGGAGCTAGCCAACCTAGCTAAACTCTATACCAACAAATCTAAGTACAGCGGTAAAAATGACAATTTTAACTTTAAACTAACTATCTTTACGGACCTTTGCCAAAAGGCTAACATTCCTAAATAAGAGTTCAGCTAAGCCTACTCTACTATACTGCGCGGCCTAGCACTCAACCACTACTACACCAACCTTAAGAGTAAACCCCTTAGTGTTCCCTTTAATAAGCTATATAAAGCTACCCGTAACTACTTTAAAGGACCGGAATATAGGTATAATATCCTTACCCAATAGAATGCAACCAAGCTACAAACCGTAATCAATAAAAACACTAAAAAATCGACTATAGAGTGCCTATAAATTCTTATTAAAGACCTCCAGCACCTATAGCACGGCCTTGACGCCAAGCTTTAAATAGACGACTTCCTATATAATAAACTAATTACGGCCTACTAGGAAGTAGAGCCCTATAAGTACGCCTATTATAAGCCTATAGACACTTTAGCTGGCCTTATTAATGATCTACGCTCCTCTATTATAACGTATAAAGTCTTAAACCCACTAGGCAGCACTTAAGCCTTTATTATGGATATTTAATATCCGCAAACAGACTTAGACGTCTACTTTACGGACCGCCGCTACCACTAGCAGTACCCGCATCGACTAGGCCCTACCCGCAACCCCCATAACAACTCCCGTATAAAAGCATACCCCCATAAACAAACTAGCCAGAAGTGCTTTATATATAGTAAGGAAGGATATTAGTCTATAAGGCATACCTAGGAAGAACGTAATAAGTCTAAGAAGAAATTTAACAATCGGATTAACCAGTTTATCTTAGACTACAAAGGAGAGGAAGTGGAGAAGTCTCTTAACGAGTTAATAGAAGCCCTTATAATTAACTTTAACTTAGATACTTAGGAATAGGAGATCTTAGAGACGTTCCTAACTACTTACGGACCTTTTACGGACAACCAAGCCTTTAATATTACGACCGTATTAGCCAACCGTTCCTTTATATACTTAATTGCACCCAAAAACTAGCCCGTAAGTATACCCGTTAGACCCGTTACGGATATTACAGACCACAAACAGGACCCATTTATATATATCACTATAGAACGCTACACCCCTAAAGAATTCTACGGCGTTATAATTAATATAGGTGCCTTTAAGAAGTCTACTATAGGTTACGGACAATACCTTACATATAAGACTACCGTAAATAATAATACGGACATTAATACTATATAAACTAGGGCCATAAACGTCTAATTCGGCATTAGCTTAACCGCATTAATTAGATTAGTTAAAGTTAAGACCCCAATTAGCCCAGTTAATTTCCATATAGTAAAAGCGGACACCCCTTTCCTACTCTGCCTTGCGGATATAGATAGACTATAGGTCTACTACAACAATATTACGGACACCCTAATTGGCCCTATAACTGCCCTAGAAAGCAAGCATATCACCCTACTAATTACACGACGATTCGGACACCCATTCCTTATATAGGGAGAAACTTTACGGACCTACATTTAGGAATCTTTTAACCATAACCCGTGCTACTTTACTAGTACTGAGATCCACCGCCTATACCGCCGTTTCGGCCACCCATCAGCCGAAAAGCTATATAGAGTCCTTAAACGCTCTGGACATAATAACGTTAACAAGAAGGCAATCAACCACCTAACTAAATACTACTCCTTTTGCCAGAAATACGGACGTTCCCCAGGCCGATTTAAGTTCATCTTTTATAAGGACCTTGACTTTAACCATTTAGTGTATATAGACATTATATACATTAACGGCAGTCCAGTATTATATATAATTAATAAGGTAACCCACTACTAAGCCGCCCGTTAGTTGTAAAATATATTTATAAAATATACTTAGGATATTTTACAGACCTACTAGATCGACATATATATTAGACCTCCGCAGTATATTACCTACAACGCTGGTAGGAACTTTATTAGCAAGGAATTCCAGCAGTATACTACGGCTATAGCTATATTAATAAAAGCTGTCCTAGTTAAGGCATATTAGTCCGTTAGGCTTATTAAGCGAGCTTACTTAGCCTTATAGAGAGCTTACCAGATCATTACGGACGAATATAAGGATATCCAAAAGGAACTAGCCCTATAAATGGCCGTAAAAGCCATTAATAACACCGCTAGCCCTAACGGATTAGTACCCACCCTCTTAGTCTACAGAGCCTACTTAAGGATAAGCAACCTAGATCCTCCTACCCCGTCTATTACGGAACGAGTAGCTGTAATACAGAAGGCGATAGTTAAGATAGTTAAGCTACGGGCCAAACAAACTGTTAATAACGCCCTACACTACCGCAACGGACCTAACACAACCTTAGTACACAACCTCCCGCTTAACTCTAAAGTCCTTATATGGCGTAAAAGCGGCAAATAGACCGGACCCTATTATTTACTAGCTATAGAAAACGAGACGTGCTATATACAACTTCCTAGCGGCCCGACCAGCTTTAGGAGCACGTCCGTAAAACCCTACTTTCGGCCCAAAGACACCTATAACGTCAAGCCAGACGAACTAGAAGTAACTGCCAAGCTAAATAAACTAAAGGTAACCGCCAAACCAGACAAACTAAAAGCGACCGCCGAATTAGATAAGCTAAAAGCACCCTTACCTACCCTAGAAGTCCCCTAAAAACCCACTAAACCCACTATACCTACCATAAAGCGCGGTCAAGGACGCCCCTAAAAGCACCCTATAACTAAGAACACTATAATAGAGACTTACCTAACCTCCGCAGGAATATCCGTAAGGTAATCTCCGCCTGCAAATATATTAGT
>Ga0307515_10016637_pt1 | contig 13449 bp, 9 predicted proteins | sample 17_EM_MG_FD_194513 | JGI IMG/M metagenome (GOLD analysis project Ga0307515, IMG submission 194513) | Populus trichocarpa ectomycorrhiza microbial communities from riparian zone in the Pacific Northwest, United States - 17_EM | ecosystem: Host-associated > Plants > Roots > Unclassified | place...
TGCTGATCTATCTCAGCCTGTCCCTGGCCTTCGAGGGGCGAACCCGCGTTTCGGCGCGCGGCACGCTGGAGCTCGGCCGCATCCGCGACAGCCTCTACAAGACGCTGCTCGGGCAATATGGCGTTTTCGAACGAGAATTGTCGCCGCATTGGCGCGGCGTCTCCGCCCGCCACAAGCCGCTTCGTACCGCCGTCGCGCTCTGGACACTGCTTTCGGCACTCGTCCTTCTCTTCGCCCTCGGCTATCTCTTCTTCACGCTTTCACTGAACAGTGCGTCGGACGGTACTTTCGAGCGACTGGCCTCACTGCCGCCGCGCGAGACGCCGAGCGTACTGATCGAGCCGCCGAAACCGCCCGCTGCCCCGCCCAAGGCACAGGTCGAGAAGCCACCTGAGAAGGTGGTGGTCGTGTCGCCGGTCAAGCCGCCGCAACCCAGCCGCCTCGACAACCTGCTCGCCTTCCTCCAGCCGGAGGTGGAGCGCAAGCTGGTGACACTCTCCGATGCCGATGGCAGACTACGCGTCCGCATCAACAATTCGGGTCTCTTCGATACCGGCAGCGCAGAGGTCAGCGGCCAGTTCCGCAGCCTTCTGGAGCGCATCGGCGGCGCGCTGGCGGCAGAAAAATTCCGCGCCGTCGTCGTCGGCTATACCGACAACGTGCCGATCCGGACGATCCAGTTCCCGTCGAACTGGCACCTTTCCGAGGCGCGCGCCCGCTCCGTCGGCGAAATCCTTGCGGCCTATACCGGTCCCGGCGCGATCCTGACCGAAGGCCGCGCCGACAGCGAACCGATCGCCGGCAACGACACGCCGGAGGGCCGTGAGACCAACCGGCGCACCGAAATTCTCGTCCTGACCGACCCCAGCGAGAGACTGAGCGACGCGGGCATGACAGCTCCGCCTGTCAGGACCGGGACCGATGGCAGCCCTGCCACACCAGCAGCAGGAGGTACGTCTCCGTGAACCCGCTTGGTTATTTCTATACGCTCCGATCCTATGTGGAATCCTATGCGGGCCTGCTCGGCCGGCGGTTCATCTCGATCATCTGGGTTGCGGCGATCTGCGTCGTCATCTGGTTCTATGGCTACATGCTTGCTTATGGCGACTTCAAGCCGTTGGCGAGCGTCAACGCCCGGTTGATCGCGATTGGGATCGTGCTTGCCGTCTGGATAGGCTATCTCGTCTATTCGCTGATCCGGGACCGCCGCCGCGACGATAAGCTGGTCGAGGGTATCGAGCGGGATGCGGCAGCCGAAGCGGCCGCAAGCCAGCAGGCTGAGGTCGGCGAAATCCATACCCGCCTCAAGGAGGCACTGGCCCTGTTGCGGCGTGTCACGCGCAGGCGGTTCGGCTACATCTACGAGCTGCCCTGGTACGTGATCTTCGGTGCGCCGGGCTCCGGCAAGACGACGGCGCTGACAAATTCGGGCCTGAAGTTTCCACTGGGCGATGCCCTCGGCAGCAATGCCGTCCAGGGCATCGGCGGCACGCGAAACTGCAATTGGTGGTTCACCGATGAGGCGATCCTGATCGACACCGCCGGCCGCTATACGACACAGGATGACCTCAACGGGGCCTCCAAGGCCGGCTGGGAGGGCTTCCTCGGCCTGCTACGCAAATATCGCCGCTCGCAGCCGATCAACGGTGTCCTTGTGACCCTCTCCATCGGCGACCTGATGAAACGCGATCCGGAAGCACAGCGCGAGGAGATGCGCGCCATCCGCCAGCGCCTTTCCGAGCTCGACGAATTCCTGCAGGCGCGCGTGCCCGTCTATGTCGTGCTGACCAAGGCCGATCTGATGACCGGCTTCGTCGAATTCTTCGACGGGCTCAACAAGAGCGACCGCGAGCAGGTATGGGGCACGACCTTCGGGCTTGAGGAAAGCTACCAGTCCCAGAATCTCCCCGACCGCTTCTCGGAAGAATTCGCCCTTCTGCAGGAACGTGTCGGCGCCATGCTGGTCGAGCGGCTACAACAGGAGCCGAATGCCGAGCTTCGCGGACGCATCTTCCGCTTCCCCGCCGAGCTGGCCGCACTGAAGGAGCGCCTGCACGAGACGCTGACGGAACTTTGCTCCAGTTCGAAGCTGGTGGAAGCACCGATGCTGCGCGGCATCTATTTCGCCTCGGGAACGCAGGCTGACGAGTTCGCCGCAAATGCGGTGCCGCGCATGCGCCGCAGCTATTTCCTGACGCGCCTCTTCAAGGACGTGATCTTCGACGAGGCTTCGCTCGTTTCCCGCGATCGCAGGCTGTCGCGCCGCCAGACCTATTTCCGCCGCGCCGCCTATGGCGCAGCCCTGATCCTGCTCGCCATTGTTTTCACCAGCTGGACGATGACCTATTTTCAGAATGCGCGGGCGCTGGCAAGCGCCGAGCAACATATCGGCGCCTATGAGCAGCTTGTCAAAGGTGTCCCGGTGCGCGACGTTTCGGATGCGGATTTCCTGCGCGTCCTTCCGGCGCTCGATCATTTGAGATCCGTTACCAGCGGTTTCTCCAAGGATCGCGTCTGGCCAGTCAGCTTCGGCCTCGACCAGGAAGGCAAGATCGCCAGCCGCCAGCGCGATGCCTATCAACGGGCGCTCAACGCACTGCTTTTGCCGCGCATGCTCGTGGAGCTGCAAAGCGAAATGAAGGATACCAAGGATGCCGGTCGGGCTTTCGATGCGTTGAAGCTCTACGGCATGCTGGGCGGCCTCGGCCCGGTCGAGCCGGAATTCGTATCGCTGAAATCCGAGGAGATGTTCACCGCACTTTATCCGGGCGATGGTCGCGCGGCCGCGCGCCGTGCGCTGATCGCCCATGCCGGGACGATGGCCGAGGGCGCCCTGCCACCGGTCGAACTGGACAATGTACTGATTGGTAAAACGCGTGAGACGATCCGCTCGACAAGTCTTGCCGCCCGGGCCTATGACATTCTTGCGAGCTATCGCGAAACCCGCGCGCTTGCACCCTGGGTGCCGGCCGATGCTTTCGGTCCGCTCGGCGAACAGGTCTTCGAGCGGAAGTCCAAGGCGCCGCTTCGCGACGGTATCTCCGGCCTTTATACGACGACCGGATACCGGACCGTCGTCCTGCCACGTCTTGCCGATGCCGCACGCGAGGCGCTCGATGAAAAATGGGTGCGCGGCACCGACGCCAACTCCGCCGGCATGACCGTCGACCGTGTGGCGCAGGCAGCCTTGCAGCTTTATTTCGACAATTTCAGCCAGCACTGGTCCGCACTGCTGTCGGATTTCCGCCTGCGTCCCTCTCAGTCGCTTGGCGATGCCGCGGAAACCAGCCGCATTCTATCGGCCGAACCGGGCGTGATCGAAGCCATATCCCGATCGATCGCAGCGGCAACCGACCTGCGCGCGCCGGCCGGAATAGAAGTCGCATCGAACGATGGCTCGGCGCCGGACGTCGGCTCGACCTCGATGCTTGCCGTTGCCGAGAACGCACCGGATCCCTACGGGAGCCTGCGCGAGGCTCTGCAGCCGCCAAAGGCAGCACCCCAGGGACAGGACCAGAATAGCCCGCCGCAATCACAGATCGCCTCGCTTCAGCCGAGTTTGCAGAAGCTCCACGAGCAGCTCTCGCGCGCCTCGACCTCGACAGCAGAGGTCGCCCAGGTCTTCGACGTCAACAGCCAGCTGACGACCGCCACGCAAGACCTCCTCCAGGACGCCCGCCGGCTTCCCGCACCTGTTGATACCTGGATTGCAAGCCTGTCGGCCGATGTCGGTTCGCTTGCCGTGAAATCCGCCCGCGCCCGGATCGGCAATCTCTGGACGAGCGATGGCGCAAGCTTCTGCTCCAATGTCGTCACTGGCCGCTATCCCTTCGATCGCGCCTCACAGCGCGATGTCGCCATGAGCGACTTCGTCCGCCTCTTTGGTCCGGATGGCCTCTTTGAGAACTTCTTCAAGGAGAAGCTGGCGCCTTTCGTCGACACCAGTGCCTCGCCATGGGGCTGGAAGGGCACCTTCGGCGCACCGAGCATTCCGAGCGACGCCATTGCCCAGTTCGAAAACGCCGACAAGATCAACCGCGCCTTCTTCCCTGCTGGCAGCGAGGAGCCGGTCGTGTCGATCAACGTAAAGCCCGTCTCGCTCAGCGATTCCGCCAATGCTGTGATGATGGAGATCGAAGGCGAGCGGGTGATCTATTTCCACGGTCCCGTCCAGTCGAAATCGATCTCCTGGCCCTCCAAGGAAAGCGCCAACCTCTCGCGGGTCGCCTTCCAACCAGGTGGCTGGCAGCAGGCGATGACGGAGAATGGCGACTGGTCGGCCTTCCGCTTGTTCGACGATGCGAAGATCGTCAACGAAAGCCAGGATCTTTTCCGGGCGCGCTTCGAGAACAATGGTCAGACGGCCGAATTCGACGTCCAGTTTGGTTCCGTCCTCAATCCATTCCGGCTGGAGGCGCTTTCGACGTTCTCCTGCCCATCGCAGTTCTGAGTGCGGCCATGAACGGAGCAACCGCCGTCGACGCGAAGGCCGCCGAAACCGACCGGATCGGTTTCTTCGGCAAGGTGCCGACACATGGCGATTTCGTCTCGTCCGGCCTCGACAATGCCGTGCGCTCCGAGCTCGATCGCTGGCTGCAGAACGGTCTTTCGGCCTGTGCCCATGCATTCGGCGAGCAGTGGCAGCAACAATTCGGCAAAACGCCGAGCTGGCGCTTCATCATCGAGGCCGGAATCTGGAGCCGCTCGGTCGTCGCGGGGGTGCTGTCGCCAAGCAGGGACCGAGTGGGACGCAGCTTTCCGCTCGTCATTGCCGCGCAATTGCGGGATTTCGCGGACCACCCCCGGCAGCTCTATCTCGACGCCACCTGGTTTACTGCAGCGGAAGGCCTGGCCGAGACGGTCGGCAATCGTGACTTCGACATCGGCCATTTCTCGACGATGCTGAAGCGGTTGCGCCTGCCAAGGGCATCGGATGGCGAAAGTGGCGGGATTGCCGGCTCACCCCCGACGTCCCTGTGGTGGCAGGCCGAACCGGGTACGGGCAAGGTGATCGGCTTCAGGACGGCAGGGGCACCGAAAGCCGAGGATTTCATGCGGCTGCTCGGCGGCGTGGAGTCCGCTAGGGAAAATTTGCCGCGCGGTGCTGCCGCGATTTTATCCCCCGCACCGTCGAAACCACCCGCCAGGCCGAAGCTGATCATTGAACGCAGCCACGCAACACATGCCGGTACGCGGCTTTCGTCCAATGCAGATGCTCTCCTCGTCTCCGACGAGCCTCCACTTTTCGCCATTGCCGATGGCGTCGGCGACGGCTCGGCCGCGGTCAAGGCGGCGCGGCTGACGATCAACGCCCTTTCTGCAGTCGAGCGGCCGCAAACCATGGAGGCCTTCATCCAGGATATCAAAGGCAAGCTCGGGCGTGCGCATGGGCTGCTGCAATCGGCAGCCGCTGTCGAAGAGCGCGAGCCGCCATTGGCAAGCATCGCGGCGACTGCCATTCTTGACGGCTTCATTGCCGTGCTTTGGACGGGAGATGTACGCTGCTACCTCGTGCGTGACGGCATGATGCGCTGCCTGACCCGCGACCATGTCGATATCGGCATCCGGCGAACACTGGCGAATGCCGTCGGGCTTCGGCGGCAACTCGTACCCGAACTGGTGCTGGAAGAGGCGCGACCGGGCGACCGGCTCATGCTCTGCAGCGCGCCGCTTGCCCGTGTCGTGCCGGAGCGCGGGATCGCCGAGATCCTGCTGTCCACCTCCCCCAAGGAGGCGGCGGAAGTCCTTGTGCAGGAGGGGCTGATCGGCAATTGCCGTGACAATCTGAGCGCCGTCGTCATCGAGCTCAAATACTCATGACGGTCGGCCGTTCGGAGGATTTTGCCGAGATCGCCGCACGATTTTCGGCGTTGATGCAGGCTCTTTCCGATGGCCCGCAAGGACGGCGGCCGGAAGACGAGCGCCGGATGCTTGCAGACCGCATTCGTGACGCGCTCGACCGTCGCGAAAGCCAGCTGAACGGCGCCGATCCGGTTTTCATCGCCAACAGCTTCAGCCTTGAGATAATCGCCCACCGCAGCGCGCGAAGCGAGATCTGGCGCGTGCGCCACCGCGACCTCGGCACGCCGCATGCCATCAAGACGGTTCCGGCGGCCATGGCAGACGACCCGATCGCGCGCGCGCTGCTTCTCCGCGAGGGTCAGATCGGTCTTCAATTGCGGCATGGCAGTATCGCCCCGACCCATGCCGTACTGCGGCTCCCCGACGGGCGGCCTGCATTGCTGATGGACTGGATCGGAAAAAGCCTTGCCGACCACCTGAGCACACAGGCACTTTCGCTGCGCGAGGTATATTCGGTCACATCGGCATTGCTTGCTGCCCTTGCCACCACCCACGAACAAGGCCTTGTCCATTGCGACATTGCGCCCGGCAATCTGCTGATCCCCGACGAGGACGTGTCAAAACTGCAGTTGGCGGACTTCGGCATCGCTCTGGAGGTCGGCCACAGTCACGCTGAATTCGAGATCGCCCACGCCGGTTCGCCTGATTTCGTCTCGCCCGAGCAGCAGGCGGGCCGATCGGTGAAACCGTCGAGCGACGTCTATGCTCTCGGCCGCCTTATCGATTATCTTCTCGATCATGCCGATGAGGACACCGCCAGCCTTCGCGCGCTGGCCAGGCAGTTCAGCAAGGAGGACGCCGGAGAGCGGCCCGCCGATGCACGATCGGCGGCGGCACTTCTCAACGAAGCGATTGCAGCTGGCTGAGATGTCAGTTCGTTGCGCCGGGCTGGGGGGCAGCCGCGGTCGGAACGCTCTTCTGATAGACCGTCAGCAGCTTTGCAGCATCGACGAGACCGGCATTGCTCGCATAGAGGATATCGCCGTCCTGCATCTGGAACTGCTGCATCAGCACGAAGTTCGAGGCGTCACGCAGATTGATCCTGTAGATCGCCGGCTTCGCGCCGATGCGCGCGGGCGCGACGGGCTTTCCGTTGACCGTGGTGGCCTGTGAATAGACCGGCTGGTTGCGGAAGAGATAGAAATTCCGCGCATCCGCGCGGTCGTCCAGCAGACCGCCAGCGCGTCCGAGTGCCTGGGACAGCGTCAGCTTGCCCGGCTGGAACTCGAATTCACCAACGCTCTTGAAAGCACCGAAGGCGGTGAAGCTCGGGGCGTCCTTGTCGAGCATGATCTGGTCGCCCGGCAGCAGGTAGACGTTCTGCGAATCGTCGCCCATGATCCGCTCGAGCGGCGCACTGGCGCGCTGGCGTCCACGAATGAGCGTCACATTGGCTGAACCTGGGTCCGACGACGCTCCGCCGGCAAGCGCGACCACATCGAGCACGCGCTCCTTGCGCGCCGTCAGCGGATAGCTGCCCGGCTTGCTGACGCCGCCGTTGACCGTGACACCGCTCGTCGGCTTCTCCACGATCGTCACGACCGCTTGCGGATTGACCGCCGAACCACGCAAACCGCTGGCGATCTGCGTCTGCAGCGCCTCCGGAGAGGAATCCAGCACGCGCTGACGGCCGACGAAAGGCATGGTGACATAGCCGCTGGAATCAACCGTGAAGCGCCCGAGATTGAGCGTCTTGCTCTGCGTCGAGGAAAACAGGCCTTCCTCGCCCGAATCGAAAATTGTCACATCGATGACATCGCCGCGGCGAAGGCGTGCGTCTGAATAGCCGCCGGAACGAAGGACCGCCAGGCCGCGATCGGTGGGCGCATAGGAAAGAGCCGAGAAATTCGCCGGCGCGGCGGGAGCATCTGCAAGCCGCAGCACCGGCACCTTCTGGTCTGAATTCGGGAGCGTGGTGTTGTAGATACTACTGGCGCTTGGTCCGTCGGCGGGTCTTGCACATGCACTGAGAATGGCAATCAATGCCACTGACGCCAGCTTCCTCATCACATCTCCCCATGGTCGATTCGCATCTGTCGAGAGATATCAGCCGACTTTGACGGGGCAACATCGGGTGGCAAGAAAATAAGGCAATGATGGCACGAGAATGGCCCATTGTGTCATTGATGCAACTGTTTGTGGCACATTCATGAAGAACCGTCCAGCCAACCGCAACCGCCGGCTTCAAAATTCAAGCAGCGAGCGGTATCCATTGCCCCTCATCGAAGCGATCACAATACGCCGCAATCAGCAGCCTTTCTGGGAAAAGCAGGAAGGGCTTCTATTCTATGTCAATGAACTGTGCGACGGGCCTGCCGGCGTCCGAGATCGGCCGCCGGCAGGTGGGGCACATTCGGTGGCACGAGGTTTTTCCTGCGGCTTGCTCCCTGCCTGTCGGTGACCTCAAGTTGAGGTATTCAAGCCGGCATGTTCGCGAGGAAAACGCGGAGCTTCGTCTGGAGAATACCCGCCTGAAGGTCGAGAACCAGTTGCTGCGCAACGAGATTGCCCGGCTGAAGAGCCTGCCGCCTCGCCCACCGTTTCGCCCAGGCGATCTTATAGCGAAGGATGCGGTAGCAAAGATGAACGCAGGCAGCCTATTGATTGTCCCGGCTTAAATCGGCCAGATGAATCACTTTTTGAGCTTCCGGGCGTCTCGTCTGAGCTAATGGCAGCTGCGTCGCTCCGACATGAATGACTTTTCGCGAAGCCGTATCGGCAGAGGAACTGGAAACCGCCTCGCTGAAGTAACGAACCGGAGTCTGGCCGACCATGCGCCGGAACATTGCGATGAAGCCGCTCGGGCTTTCGTAGCCAAGATCAATGGCGATGTTCGTGACGGTCTCTCCCAAAGCCAGTCGCTGAAGGGCGAGCCCGACATGCAGCTGTTGCTTCCAGCGGATAAAGGACATGCCCGTGTCGCGCTGGAACAAGCGACTGAGCGTGCGTTTGCTGGCGCCGACGCGAGCACCCCACTCCTCGATCGTAAAGCGCAGCGAAGGCGTATCGATCAGCGTTTCCGCCAACCGGCGAAGCCGACGATCCCGAGGCATCGGCAAATGCAGGGGTTCGACCGGTGCTGCTTGCAATTCGTCCAACAGGACGGAAACCAGACGCGCCTCCCGGGTTTCGCCCTCGGGGTAGAGTTGCGGTCCGCCGATGAAGCGCATGAGCAACTCCCGCAACAAGGGTGGAACAAAGACGATTCCGCATTCCTCAAGAAATGAACCGGCCAGTCCAGGCTCGATGTAAAGGCTACCGATGGTGATGTGGCCGGTCGATCGCGCCAGATGGGTGACGCCGGCGGGAATCCAGACGGCGCACTGCGGCGGAACGGTCCAGATGCCGCGCGCGGCTTCGACCGTGACGACCCCGTTGATCACATAAATCAGTTGAGCCTTTTGGTGCTGATGCGGCTCCGTCTCACCGACGAGATCCCCCTCGATCGTCAGGCTCGCGACCGCGCGCGGGATCGCGTCCGGATCGTCGGAACCGGGAGGAATTGGAAACGTCATCTCATCTGCCTTCTTCCTCTGGAGACTGCTTTGCTGACGGCTTGGCGTTCTCTGACGCTCGACATAGTCACGATCGCATTCACTTTTTTGCGGCCTTCGGTGGCTTCAAGACAAGCAGCAGCGGAAAGATCGCCATGACAAGCATCATGAGAAGATGAAAGTCGTTGTTGAAGGAAATGATCGCGGCCTGACGGTCGATTTCGTCGTTGAGGGCGGATAACCCGGCTTGCGTTGTCGGATTCCAGAAATCTGCGATGGTGCCGAGGCGAAAAAGAGGGTTCACCGCGGTTATATGCTGGGCCAGATGCTCGTGCACGACCTGCTCGTTTCGGCTGATGAGAAAGCTCATCGCCGAGATGCCGATGGCGCCGCCGATATTGCGCAGAAGGGTGATGACGGAGGCAGCCGCCGTTCGTTGTGAGGGAGCAAGCGTCGCAAACGCCAGCGCAGTCAGCGGCACGACGATCAGGCCGACGCCGACCCCTTCCAGCGCGCTGGCTGTGACGATCGATGAGACCGAGACATCCGGTGTGAACGCCCGCATCATCCATACCGCGTAGAGCAGGAAAACAAGTCCCACGACGATGACGCTTCGGGGCGTGAAGCGCTTCAGCAATCGGCTCACCGCCAACATCGCGACCATCGTGCCGGCACCAAGCGGCGCCATGAGAATGCCGGCCTTCAGAACGGGATAGCCCGACAGGGTCTGCAGGAAGGGCGTCATGAGAGAAAGGATCGACATCATCGTGCCGTAGACGATGAACATGAGAATGCAGCCGACGGCAAAGTTACGATCAGCAAAAAGGGTCCTGTCGATGAAAGGTTTGGACCAGGTGAAGATGTGGACAATGAAGAGATACATCATCACGGCTGCGATGCCTGCCTCAATCATGATCTCGTTCGACTCGAACCATCCCACCAGTTCACCACGGTCGAGCATCATCTGGAACGCGCCGATGGCGCAAGACAGGAAGAAGAAGCCTCGCCAGTCGAATAGCGGCGCCGACGGCGTCCCGTCCGGATCGCGCAATAGGAACCACAATCCTGTAAACGACAGGATACCGAGCGGCACATTGATGAAGAAGACCAGCCGCCAGTTGAAATATTCGGTGAAATATCCGCCGAGGGTCGGCCCGAGGATCGGGCCGACCGTCACGGCGAGCCCCCACATCGCGACGGCTTTGGCTTGCTCGCCCTTCGGAAAAGTGTCGAGCAGGATGGCTTGCGACAGCGGAATGAGGGCAGCCCCGAACACGCCTTGAAGCAGGCGAAAGGCAACCATCTGCTCGATTGTTGCGGCGATGCCGCACAGTATCGAAGCCAGGGTGAAGCCGGCGATGCTCGTCAGGAACACCGCTCGCCGGCCATAGCGCAGCGAGAGCCAGCCGACCGGCGAGGTCATGATGGCGGCGGCGACGATATAGGAGGTCAGCACCCAACTGATCTGGTCGGAGGTCGCGGCCAGGCTGCCCTGCATATAGGGCAGAGCGACATTGGCGATCGTCGTGTCGAGAGCTTGCATCAACGTCGCGATCATCACGCAGACGATCAGGACTGTGCGCGCTCCGCCGCTCGGGCCTGCCTGTAATCGTGGTTGCGCGGCTGTTGTCATCGAGGCTGGTCTCCGCCAAACCACCCTGTCCATAGCTCACGGAACGAGCGGGTTCGCCCGAGATCGATCTCGACCTGGGTACTCATCCCGGGCCGCAGGATCGGCTGGCCCGATTGGCGGTCGATCGCGATGCGCACGCCGACACGCTGGACGACCTTGACCCAATTGCCGCTGGCATTCTGGGCTGGCAGGACGGAGTAGGAGAGTGCGCTCGCCGGGCTGATCACCGCGACATGCCCGCGCCATACCTGGCCGGGATAGGAGTCCACCGTGATCTCGGCCGGGGCGCCGACCCGCAAATAGGTCAGGTCGGTTTCCTTGGGATTGGCGTCGATCCACACGTCGCGATCGCCGACGATGAAGAAGGCGCCTTGACCTGCTGTAAGGCGTGTTCCGGGTTGTATGGCATCGACCTTGGCGACGCGGCCGGCAATCGTTGCACGGACCTCGCTGAGGCGAAGCTCGCGCTGAGCCGCGGCGAGTTGAGCCTGCGCCTCTGCGACGCTCGGCTGCGCATCGACGGGGCCGTTCGCCTTGCCCCCGAGGGAGGCGAGAATGGTTGCCGCAGTCTGCCGCAGCGCCGCCAGCTCTGCTTCGGATTTTTGGAGGGCGGCTTTCTTGGCGTCGAACTCGGCACGGGAGACGGCGGCATTGCGAAGCAGGCTTTCCACGCGGTCATAATTTTGTTTGTCCAGCGCCACCGCGGTCTCGGCGGTCTCTATATCCAGAAGAGCCTTTTGATAGCTTTCCTGCGACTGCCGTATGGCAAGTCTTGCCGCGTCCACTTGCGCCCGCGCCTGATCAACCGCGATGCGAAACGGTTCGTCATCGAGGGCAAACAGCAGGTCGCCGGGCTTGACCTCCTGCCCCTCTTCCACGACGACGCGGGTGACAATACCGTCCACCGACGGGCTCACCGTCAGCATACCGGCCTGAACATAGGCATTGTCAGTGGAGATCGTCCGCCCTCCCCTGAGGTAGGCGGTTCCGCTGCCGATGATGATCGCCAGAACGACCCCTCCCATGAGAATACGGCGGCGAGCACGCTTCGGCTTCGCGGATCCCGCGGCCGCCGCTTCCGCCATCGCCTTTTCGGTGGTGTCGGGCCTTGCTTCCGGCGGTGGGGCGGCCTCAGCGCGAACTTGATTTCCGTTCAATATCCGTATTTTGGCAGGCTGCGACATGGAGGCTCTTCTTAATAGTGATAAACATTCCTGGCCGCACCATGCACAATTGCAGCGTGGCGCACGCACGAGACAGGGACATTCGATAGCTGAATCGTGCCATCTCTCGTGCCGCCGACTGCAGGTCTGCAAGGTCACTCAAATTGGCACCGGGGCTGAAGATCAGGCTCTTGGCCGCTCTTGCGGCGGCCCGAGCACCAAAATCCATATGGCCGTGCGTGGGCTGGGATGCCCTGTGCGCTTCGTGCTCACCCTCGGCCTTGAAGAGGCGGCTGAAGGAGAATTGCCTTATCGCTTGAGTTGGGACGGGCGCTTCGGCGGAAAGAACCTACTGTTGCCATGATTCTTCGTCGCGAACCCAGGCAGACGACACATCGTCCAGGCAAGTTGATGATATGTGGCTCGGCGCAGACTTTCTCATGGGACATCAGACGCTGCTGAGAAGGAGACTGGTTTCGCTATTTGCGACACCGTCAATCATTCGCACTTCGCGCAGGACCCGATCGAAATCCGAAAGGCTTGCCGCGCGAATATTGGCAACGAGATCCCAGGTGCCATTTGTGGTGTGCAAGGCGGAGATTTCCGTCAGGCCGCGCAGCTTGCGAATAACCTGTGTGGTGGACTTTCCGACCACCTCAATCATCATCACCGCGCGGACGGTGTTGACGTCGTAATCCTCCCTCACCCGCACGGTGAATCCGAGCAGCGTGCCAGTCTCCATCAAGCGATCGAGCCGGTTCTGCACCGTGCCACGCGCGATGCCGAGCGCATCCGCAAGCTTGCTCAATGAAGCCCGCCCATCTGCGCGGAGATGGGCAATGATCCGGCGATCCAAATCATCGGGTGCGTATTTCGCGACCTCCATCTTTTTTCTCCCTTGGTGATAATTTGCGCAAATACACTCATCAAATTGCTCAATCCAATGCGCAAATTAGCACAGTTTTGAGCTTTCGGCCAACGGCCCGGATCGTTAGCCTGTTTCCACCAATCAAGCCTGAGAGAAGCTCCAGATGTCGCTCCCCTACCCTTCCGAAAAAGCACTCGTCCCGTTCGTCAGCGTCGAGAACATGATGCGCCTGGTGCATCACCTCGGCGTCGAAACGGTACTGATGGAACTTGCGGGCGCCATCGAGGCGGATTTCCGCCGGTGGGAACTGTTCGACAAGACGGCGCGGATCGCCTCCCATTCGCGCGAGGGGGTGATTGAGCTGATGCCGACATCGGATGGCGAGATCTACGGCTTCAAATATGTGAACGGTCATCCGAAGAACAGATC
>Ga0307515_10016638_pt1 | contig 13448 bp, 17 predicted proteins | sample 17_EM_MG_FD_194513 | JGI IMG/M metagenome (GOLD analysis project Ga0307515, IMG submission 194513) | Populus trichocarpa ectomycorrhiza microbial communities from riparian zone in the Pacific Northwest, United States - 17_EM | ecosystem: Host-associated > Plants > Roots > Unclassified | place...
ACATGAAAATTGAAATGGCACTTGGAGGCAGATCCACGAAGCGGGCCACTTGGACTTATTAGGATACCCCGGACGTCGATGATCGATTGATCTGCGACCAGGCACCCGCCCATTTGAATGCGTGCAATGGGTGACGAGTTTTAGATCTCACTTGAACTTTCACGAGAGACTAAGTAATCGCACAGTACAACATGAGGGAACAGATTTCAAGATTTTAAAGTTTATAGTTTACAGCTTATCCAGACGTTGTGGTACATAGGATGACGGCGGGATACGATGCGCCACGGCGTATGCATTTAGCACTTGCAATTGCCAGGCTCGCATCCGCAGCTGTTGAAGGGCAAAGGGTCAGCATGACGTCCTACACAACAAACGCAATGTCGGAAACATACTCTGCACCGCAGTTGCAGGTATTGGAGCCACAACTGGCATGGTTGACGGGAACGACAGAGGATTGCTGATAACACGAAGGACGATCAGAACCCCGATCATAGTTCATGTAGAGGACACGAAACGTGTAGTACCATTTTCAGAGACGATTGACTTGAGAGAGAGGGAGAGGGAGAGGGATGGTGGGGAGGGGATGGAGAGATATTGGGCGATTTCTGGAGGGCTTTTATATCCTGAGCCGCTGTAATTTCACACGTAAGGCTGTGTTGAGGGACTTGATGGAGGCCAATGAGATGCATCCGCCTAGCCCAATCGCCAAGGGCTCCATCGTCACCACGATGTCTTCGCCTATTGGAGCAGGTCTCTCGATGTTCCGGAAAACGTGACAATTCCCCAGTTATTCAATGCCTCTCGTGTCTCACGCCCCTTCTTCTCAGGTGGCACCCCCCTGCCTCGTGGACGAACAAATCAATCGGACTCTTTCTTTCGCAGACGTGAGAGTTCCACCCTTCGCCAGGCGAGATACCCCATTGATAGTCGTAAACCAGCTCGGGTCCCAGCCTCTGAAGCTCGCAAATGCGATCCATTTGAGGTAGAATACGGGTACTATTAATCTGGTTATTCCCGCCCTCCCCTCTTTTCCTCTAGTATACGGTCGATCATGCGATCTGACTCGGAAGCAATTCAAGGCGAAAGGGACGCAGGTGAGTTTTTTTTTTGGCAGGCACGGACAGGGTCTATCCTTTCCTAACGCTCTATATTTTCCAGTTGCCTTGATCGTTCCGAATCACATAAGTTCCATTGTCGTGATCTGGGCCGTATTGCATCTCGGCGGCACCATGTTGTATGTACGCTACTTATTGTGTATCCATTTCCAGCCCGCTCCGCCAAGCCAGCGGTGTTGACGAAACGTTCATAGCTCCGGGGATCCTACATTCTCTACAATTCCAGAACTGGTGGAACACCTGAGAGACACCGATACGGGTCTTATTATGCATCCAGACTTCCTCGATAAGATTGCCGGCGTCGCGGAAGCGGCAGGAATCCGCTCTTGGATAAGCCACAGTTTCCTGCGGAGACCCACCATATCCCGTCCTACGGGGGTTAATTTCCGATTTCGAAGACGGCCGTGAGCATTTCACCGAGCGTAAGCTGGCCGAATGATCTGCGATACCGAGACCCGCATTCTACGTGATCTCGCACGGCCTTTCAGGCATGCCAAAGGTATGATGCTGGTCACGATCAGCTTCGATGCACGCGACTCACATGACCTGTGAAAAGATTCTTTCAGACAGCTATTATTCCGTAATCGCCAACGTCATTCAAAATCTGGCCCACTTCAATGTGTCCCCTGTCGGTATTTTTTCTCTTGGTGGGGTATCACTTGGGTATCACTCTGTGGCGAGTACTTAGCGTGGAACACACGAGGCCGCATAGCCTTGACCTGTTTCAATACAGTGGTGTTTAGTGCTGCCGGTAGCTCGTACGTAGTTGGCTTCGCTCGTCATGGGCGTATAGAGAAGCCTGATCATCGTCTTCGTTTCAAGATCTCTTCGGACTTTCCAATGTAAGCGACATGGGGTTTTGTAGGTTCGCTTCACTCACGGAACTCTGATAGATCTTATTCACTATATATCGCGGGGTAAGCCCTTTCGTCATGACACGCCTTGTGTATAACTCCGTCTCATATGAGTTTCGTGAAGGTTGGAACCGCATTTGACTTTCATTCTCTATTCCAAGTCATCATCAAGTATCAAGTCACCCACTTTTTCGCCCCAGTTCTGACGCAAGACATGAGAGCATTGAATATTGATCCCGAATCAATGGAAACCTAGCCTTGTGCCTTCTCAGGTGGTTCTCGCATGCAAGGCTCATCACCCTTGTGGCTCGGCTAATCATTACTCCGCAATCTTATAGTGGCCTTTGAATTCCTCAGAACCCGCTAGCCAAAAAGTATGACATGATGCATGTCAAATACTGTCTCCGGGAGCACAGGCCTTTCCCTTGGGGCTCGTCGGCGATCTCGTAAGGGCGTCCCTCAATTGTACCCCCGGCCAAGTCTATGGCAAGTGACACGATATCCATATTTACATCGGCGCTCTGATTTCCATTCTGGCTCAGGGCTCTCGGGCGTCTCGGCAAGGGATTCCAAAGTCGGCAAGCGTCGGGAAGTTCCTGCCCGGCATATACTGTATGTAAAATCGTTGCCGTGTACCAAGCCAGGGGATTCGGAGTACGCAGGGGACCTCTGGGTTTCCGGGCCGTCTCGAGCTATCGGTTATCTAGATAATACCCAAGCGTAAGTGTTGAACTGTTCGATCCCCGTCCAGGGCCTTTAACTGAGACGGCACATCACCATTCAGAACTCGCCAGGTATCCCTTGATCAAGGGTGGGTCGCGGTCTCTGTCTTCGCTCCCACAGTGATGGGTCTAAGTGATTCGGAGTTCCCTAGATGGGTACGGACGGGCGACAAAGTGACCGTTAACGAGGACGGCGACTTATTCCTGGACGGCGCGGCCATTCTCGAGGGACCCCGGCCCAAAGCGCGCGGACTTACGACACCGGTCTATTTTGAACCTCTAGTCTGCCCCAAAGGCCCGTGGCTTGCAGGTCTCCGGAGACGAACTGGAGGTCTTGGTTCGGAATCACCCGGACGTGGACGAGGTCTGCGTACTGGGAGTACCCGACCCTTGGAGCGGGGAAGTTCCCGCCGCTTTGGTCGTCCTCGGAGATGAACCGAAAGAACGCGCGGCGAAGGACGATAAGGAGGCGAAAAAGATCGCAGTTTCCATCTTGAAGGTCAGATCCGCAAAGTCCCGGGAGGCTTCTTCGATAGAAAAGCTGATTTCCCCTGGCCTTGTGTGACTCGATGTGCACGCCCCCGCAGATCCACCTGTAGCTCGGCTTGTTGTCCGCTACGAGCTAAAAAAACAACAACGGAGAGATCGTTCCCCATCACTGCCGATGGAAAGGTGAACCGAGAGTTCTCTTCGACGGAAGGTTATATTAGAAGCTCGAGAACGAGGATCGGGGTGATCATGGAAATGCCCTGCGAGCGGTGCCGTGTACACGCTTGCGTTCAATATGGCCGTTGGCGGTGCTGCGAGGATTTCATCCAAGGTGCAATGTAGAGTTAAATTACTGTAAGCCGTGGTGGCTAGCCAGGGCTATGGTGGTATTTATTCATCCATGTCGCTTGCTTTTCATACGACGTGGGCGGGCGCACCGCCTCCTCGTTGTTTTCTGGGTGGTGTTTGGAGGGTATCTGGGTTTTTTCCAAAGGGCGTTTGTGGTCGGGGAAGGGTTTCGAAAACTGGAGATTTCGTGACAGATGCATGTGCAAATGTAATCTCTCGAAAAGTAATAATCTTGGCATTCCACGCGCGATTTCCCACCCCACAATCCCAACAGTACAACAATCGCGATATCATATCCCATCGGGAACTTTCGCGACGGGATTTGAAAGAAACTATAGACGGACACCGGGATATCAGAAGGGATCTTGGGGGAATCGTACGTGAGCTATGGCTCTACGATCTCCAATCACCTGTCACGGTACGTGGTACACCCATGCACCCCCCTCCCCCCAGTCTTCGCACACACAGATAGTGGAAGAGAAGCTAATCGTTCCATTCCATTTCCCCGGGTGGGTATGAAACCACTGCCCGGGAACGTTTTCGGTACACAGTCCTAGATTCATCCATCGGAAAACCAGCTCAAGGTGTCAAAGTCCAACTCCTCGCTCCAGGCGCCGACCAAGACACCCACGAGCCGCCCGGGGCTTGGGTCAAAATCGGGGCCTCCGCGACGGACTCGGACGGGAGGTGCTCAAACCTCCTCCCGCCGCCCGACCCCGACCACGTGCTCCAGCCTGGGCCCTACCAGATCGTGTTCGAGACCGAGGAGTATTTCAAGAGGACGGGCAGGAAGTCGTTTTTTCCTTTCGTTCAGGTAGGTGGTTTCTCCCCCCTTCGTTGAGGATGTGATGGTGACCACTCTTCCTACCCCCGACTGACTAAAATTTCATATTTGGGGTTCTCTCTTTGAAGATCACGTTCGCAATTGAGAATCCCTCCGAGCATTACCACGTACCCCTGCTCATAAGCCCCTTCTCTTATACAACCTATCGGGGGAGTTGAAGAACCGCAAACGTTCTGCGGGTCTACCCAAGGCGAAGGCCTTTCGGATAGCAGATGGCAGCTTTCAGTCAAATGCTTGTACTCTTCCTATACGTACACAAAAATGCGTAATATACAGCATGCCTGGGCAACATTAGTGAATAAGGAACAGTAAACGGCCACAAGTTTCCGGCGGCGGCGGCGCAAGAGGGGAGGAGATAGGGATGGGTGACAAAGAACATCATGGGGTGGGATTACGTGCGCGATATGCCGGAGAGAAACCATAATAGCCACCATGGGGTCAAGTATCGTAAACACCCAGAGGAAAGGAGAAAAGAGGAAAACAAAGCGAAACAGCGGAAAGCAAGAGGGAAAGCAACGAGGAATGAGTGGGGTGAGAGTGCAAAGACGACGACGATGGACGAGGATGATAATCATAACGATATACCTCCCAAACCATCTCCAGCATTCTCAACCTCCCTTTCCTCCCCTTCCCTCCTCGCCCTAGGCAAGGGCCGTAAGATTGGACTAGCGAGTAACCCGACGCTTGCTCGCATCGTAGGGCTTGACATTCCAGGTGAACCGATCACGGGTCTCGAAAACGCAAAGTTCGGGTGAGTGAAGGACTGCATTTGAGTGATGACCGGTGACGACGAAGATGAGCTGGGGACTGATATTGGGATAGCGACAGGGATAGATATCCGTGGTGACCCTCGCAAGTAGGTGGAGACAGACGGCGATACTGCTCGTCTCTTCGCTGCCGGGTAGGGATCATACCGGTCATCATCTGTAAAATCAAAAAACCAAGGTTAGCAATTCGGGCCAACGTTGAAGTTGAAAGGGCCGGTGTACGCACGTTTACGTTTGTTTGACCGGACGGCGCTCGAAGTCGAGGGAGGGGTGTATCTCCACGAGCTGGGTCCAGAGTTGGGCGTCATGTTCGGAGAGCCAAAAGAGAAAATCTGGGAACGAGAAAACGGGTCAATGTATGCGCATATACCTGAGAGAAAAATATCGTTTACCGGATCAATGTCCATATACGACGACCCCACGGGGCTTCCTGGATTCCACGAATACAGATCATCACCATTGATGCTTTGGGCGGGGGTTCCCCTCCTCGAAATGTTGATAGCTTCAGCAGTGGTGTTGTGGTCGAACAAAGAGCCTTCGCCGAGTTCCTCGTCGTCGTCATCGCTCTGAACGGCGACCTCTTCCTCGTCTTCTGCCTCTTCAGGGTATCGACCCCGATCGGATGGCGCACGTGGAGTCTTGGGGGTAAGGGGGTTGCCGGTGTACGAAGCGAGGAGTCTCTGGAACTGGGCCTCGGACTTGACTTCGTTGTCCTCCGGCCGTGATTCGGACAGGAGGCTGAGCACGCGGGGGAACTTGATCTGTAACAATCAATGTGAAAGTTGGGGAGGGGGAGAAGAAAAATGAGCGCCCTGCGAGACCAAACGGATAGCATACAGTCGTAATTGCAAACATACCGGGAGGGAAAGCCTTCTACGCGGGACGATTTCCATACCGTCAAAGCCCGAGTTATTGGAAGTTCTTGGGGGAGTGGACGGTCGTCCGCCAACCATGTCCCCCACCGGGTTCGAACCCGACTCAGTGGCCGCACCCAGGGTAGACTCTGGTTGTTGGGGAGGGGTGGCGTTCCTCGAGCTCTCAGAGCTGGTGCTCGCTGAGCGATCGGATATCCACATCTTGTTAGAATCCCTGTCGCTCTCCGAGTCTTCGCCGTTGCTCGTGCTCTTCCTGCGGCGGGAAGACCTGAGTTTGAACGAGCTCGAGAGGGGGCTGTGGTGGTTTTTCTCCAAGGAGAGATGACCGAGTTTGGGATTGAGGAGGCTTGGTCGTCGTCGTTGGTAAAGCATGAATGGGCTGAGACCGTCGTCTGGGTCTATTGATGATGGGGAGGACGATGTTGGGAGATCAAAGGCGGAGGTAGAGGTGGGGAGCGGGAGTCTGTTATGCGAGAGGGCACCGGACATGATGTAGGATACTTAAAGGTGCGGGAAGAAAGCATTTAACCTGGGGGGAAAGGAGAGTGAGGTCAAGGGGTGACCGAGAAACAGGGTCACACAGTGGGCGACCCGATCTCTTCTCACACTATCGCATCCAGTTCTGCAAATCACCGAAAGGGCCATGGGGATAAATAAATAAAATCGCAGGCGTCGGAAAAATACAGTTGCGGCTGCGTGTATGTACATTAATCGTGCCCGGTCTCTCGCATCATCATCCAAATCCGTCTCGCAGCTCGTGGCCTCTCTCGTGCACATCGCACGTAGATCCGTCACGTGTCCAGCCACTTGGTGTTGTCAATCAGTCCGCCCATTCAAAGTGCTCTGGCTCGTCCGCTAACCATTCCTCCCTGGTCAGATGCCGTGGCCTGCCGTCGATTACGCAGCGAATTTGTGGAAGGTAAGGCCTGTTCTCCCCTTCCGTGCCATGGGCCAATATGCGTGTCTTCACGGACCTGTGAACCTTCATGCCACGGCGCATCACTCGATGATACACCTTTCGACCCTTTCCACGGTTCCAGCTGATAAGCGGGGCAATCAATGACGTTGTCCGCCGTCGGTGACGGGTTACGAAAGGAGGGGGTACTCACACAAACTTGTAGGCCCAGATGTCGTCGGAACCGTCAACCTCGGCACTTTGCTTTTTACTGATCCCTTTAGGCGCCAAATGAGCTCATTGCCGCTGATGGGGACGGGTTGGGGAAGAGAGGCAGCTTACAGGGAACCCATTCCATGACCTTCCAATAAAAGTGTTTATCCAGTTGATCATAAATCGGGGAGAGCGCATCGTCGAGTTCTTCTTTGGCTTCGCCTTCGGAGATGAAGCTCGGTTGGTTATCGACGCTGAAGATTTTTGGGGGAGCTTTGGAGCGAAGGCGTGGCAACTTGGTCCAGACCCATCGGAATGGGGAACCGAGGCCAGAAATGACGGCAACTGGGATACGAGTGAGGGAGAAACCCTCAAGTTCGTTGTTGGGCCTAGCCAAGCGCAGGGTTGCAGGTGAGAGTGACGGGGGTGCCTTGAAGATGGATTTGATGTCCAGTCCAATCTCATGCTCGAGCATGTGAGCGTCGAAAATGATTCCGATGTTAGTCTTGAAACATTCCCTGATCATCCACCGAAGGGGAATGCGGGCAAGACTGTGGCGTTGACCATTCTTAACAGATCCGCCCCCAACATCTGAAAGGGCGTGCGTAAGCGGTAAGGTTATTGTGTACGGAAGGACCAGAACGTACCGCAATGGGCACCGACGAAGAATACCTCCTCAACGTCGGTCTCTGGCCCGGTCAAGGCGTTGACATGATCTTCGTAGCCATTGGACCTTTGTCGTCTTTCGATCTTATTGTGGCTGTCCACACTGGCGATGTCGCTGTGTTCGGAAACCTTTGTTTTCAACTTCTCGGCCTTGGATTTTCCGCCGGTGCAGAAGGAGGGGATGAACTTTACACGACGTTCGTCGAGGGCCAAAGCATGACGGAAGTGGACGATGGCATTGTTCGAGCCGGAGAACGGCAAGTGTTTTGGAATCAAGCCGACAGATTGGACGGTGTCCCTACAGAGGGGATGATGATGTGAGGGGGGTGGATGTGATCGATAGGCAGAGTGACATACCATACGCCAAGGAAATTGATCCTTACGTCGATAGAAAAGGTTCGCTTGAACTGGAAGCTCAACTTGAGACCTTCATCATCATCCCTCGCGTACATAGAATAGGCGAATGGCAACTGTTCGAGGTTGCATGGAGGGAGAAGGCCGACTTTCTGGAGCATGCCGGCGAGGGCACGAGCTGTGAAAGCGCCACGAGAGAAACCAAAGATACAGATTTGATCCCCGACCTGATCTGATTGGAGACGGTTAGTTTCCCCGGGAGCGAATGAATTGAGTGTACGCTGGACTGACAGTTTTGCATCAGAAATAGATATCCATCTGGAATGATTTGTCAGGCATGTAAGACGGTGGGAAGCGAGGAGGGGTGGAGAGACCTTTGATATGATCGGCAAGGTTCCAAGCCACCATTTGGTCCAGTAATTTGGAAACGCTCGTGGCAAATGGCGTCTTGATCACATCGCTCGTGTAAGTGCCGATTCCGGCCTGGGGAAAGGGATGTGAGCACGGAATCATACGCGTACCGTTAGAGTTGGACGGAGGGAAATCACCTGGTAATAAACGAGCTGCTTTGTGGGATCGTCTTTCTTCAACATCGCCAAGAACTGGACGACGTTGGAATTCTGTAAACGCGTCGTTCAGTGGGCCGAGTCTCAAGAGGGACTCGGGGGAAGAACCGCTCACATCCTGGTCGAATGAATCCCCGGTACCATCGAAGCAGACGACCAAGGTACGACGTCTGTCAGGACTATTAGGGTCTGGTTTCCATACACGGTCGTGTTTATAAGGAGGGGTGCAAGTGAAGCACAGGTCCACTTTTGGATTGAGAGTGCCTCCTCCTTCAGAGACGATGGGGGCTGGACCGAGGAGAGGGATGGCAGACATTTTGGGGGATGTCAATGAGGGTGGAGAGAGCTAGACGGAGGCTTATAAGGCCCCGGTGGAGAATGACAGCGCTCATTTCCAGTTCTGAGAACATCGGAGAGTTGACATGCACGTAGGCTAACCAAAGACTTCGATTGATCCGTCCTCAGCGGCAAGTGCACAGCGCCGGCTAACTCGCCCAACCGAACATGGGCATGGCTCAGGTTGAAATCTCCCCCGTATCTTCGACAACCTGCTCTCCGTCCTCACGTTGTACAGGGAGGGGCGGGCGACGGGGGACAGACCCGTCTCGTCCAGTTTCTCTCAGTGCCTCACCCCACGAGGGCCGTTCTATCTCATGAGACCTGAATCGAACATTGAAACCCAGGAAGGGAATCAAGAATCCTTTACTGACGTGAGCTTCTCCACCCGTCAAGCCATCCGACATCCGACAATTGGCCACCCCCGTCCGCTCCCCGAGTCCTCGATATCCCTAACCACCCCTTCCTTCCTCAACGGTTTCCGGCGGACAGTCGTGCATGGGCGGCTCAACACCGGCTGCGTGGGCCGACTACAATTCCGGATCCAACCCACCCCCGGATGACATAACGGAGGCTATTTCAATGCTTCCTTGACGCCTGCTCCAACCTGCTGACCATCGATCAAGAAGGACTGGTCTCCACCCATTCTATCCTCTGCCGCCCCAAGTCTTCTCCGCTTCAGCAAACCCCCGGTCTTACACCGATGGACCATATCTCCGGCTTTCCCCTCCCCGGACCAGTGATCATTGTCGACAGAGACCTGCCACAATCTTGGCAGATGGTGGTACTCCAAAAGTTAGGGACCAGGTACAGTCGATATCAGCATCGACCGAAGTACCGAGCAGGTTAACACCGGCTGTCTCGCTGTGAATGGCCAGACCGTCACACTGGACGGTGAAGAACAGGTGGGCTGTTCTCGACAAGTGAGGTGAAGATGGCGGCTGAGTCGGTAACAGAGACCGGCCGGGGCTGGGAGGGTGGAGGACAGCAGCGATGGGACGGGGGCGGATAATTGGCGACATCCTCCGAGTGGGAGGTTCTCAATCGATCAGGTCAGAGGTGTCTTCCCCCCTGTGCCCTTCCCTTCTAAACTACGTCCTTCCCGCCTCCAAATTCGGGCCTAGATTCCAGCCTACGCTGCGAGGCTCGGGAACAACTCTTGCCCATCACAAGATCAAGATGTGCCAAAAATCGTTCACTTCCATGCATACTAGCTTAGGTCGTTGAATGGGTTTCTCACACGGCCGTTTTAAATAAGACGACATTCGAAGCTGTCTATCTCCCCAACCAGAAACATCGCTCTTCAGTCAGGCAAATTTCGATATGGAAGAATATATTGCACCCCTTGTACATACCGGTTGTTCTGATCTCTACTCAGCTCCGCCGCAGGTTGTAATCACCGTATCTTTGTTTTACACCGATTAATCATCGCACCCAGGCGATGGTGGTCCCCGTGCGGTGTTCCCGTAAGTCATCTATCGTCGCCCGCAAGGCAGCCAGCTGAAATATCATTAGATCCGTCGTCAGTTATACACACCATTACAACGCCTACATCTGGTATGTATCCGTGTCAGTCGGGTAGTATTCCCGCCCGCTGAACTCCGATAAGGCAACGAAGCCCAGGCCAAACGCGATATGTTGACTCTCCAGTACCCTATCAAGCGTGGCATCGTAACCGACTGGGATGGCATGGAAAAGATCTGGTGCCACACCTTCTACAATGAGTTTCGTGTCGTTCCCGAGGAACATCCCGTTCTCCTCACCGAAGTTCCTGCGAACCCCGGGCGTAACAGGGAGTGAATGATAGAGATTATGTTCGAGACCTTCAACGTACCCGGTTTCTATGTCTCCATCCCGGCAGTTTTATCTCTCCATGCATCTGGTCGTACCACTGGTGTCGTCATCGATTCGGGTGATGGAATTTCCTACGTTGTTCCTATTTACGAGGGACACCCGTTGTCCCATTCCATCCGGCGCTTGGACGTCGCTGACTGTGACCTGACCAATACTATGGCCGAACAGCTCGAAAAACGTCAATACTCTTTCCAAACCACCGCCGGGCGAGAAGTCGCCAGGGATATCAAGGAGAAGTTGTGCTACGTCGCCTATGCCGACGAACGGTAAAAGTTTTCAGATCCTTTTGCAGGAGCCGGGCTAACTCCTCTCCCTAGTTTCCGTGCTCCTGAGGCCCTCTTCCAGCCCAGTACTCTCGGACTCGAAGCCCATGGTATCCACGAGACACTATGCGCATGGCCCTCCATCGTACACTCCGTAGTTACAATTCAATCATGAAGTGCGACATTGACACTCGCAGTGTTTTCTTCAGGAATATTATCATGGCCGGTGGCACCACCATGCTCCCAGGATTTGCGGAACGCATGAGCAAGGAAATCAAGGCTTTAGCGTCGGTCGACATATCGGTAATGGTCCGTTCAATGACTTTGCTCTCAATTGTTCTGACACATGGTCCATGCCGGGTCAAGATCACTGTTCCCACCGAGAGGATGCACAGCGCCTGGATCGGCGGATCCATCTTGGCATAACTCACCACCTTCCGGGATTCCTCGTGCACCAAGCAGGAGTATGCTGAGCACGGTCCGGCCGCAATCCGCAATAGTGAGTCTTACCGGTCCATCAATTTTCCTGACCCATGAGGTGTCTGATACACGACCCAACAGGGTTTTTCTAGATCTTGCAGTTATGTCTTCAAATAAGTCGTTGGGTGAGAGCGTGGAACCTGGTTTCGTTGCTTTCACTTTAGCGGTTCTCGACCTGACCCATGCTATTGGAATATTTCTACGCCGTTCGTGTAACAATTCTATCCTCCGTCACTGGCCCCTTGTTGCGAACCGCAAAGTATTCTCCGCTTCAGCAAGGCCCCGGTCTTACACCGGTACCGGTGGACCATATCTCCGCCTTTCTCCCGTTCAACAGTCCTCCAGACTAGAGGGTCCCACCGGGTCTATCTTGTCGTATCTAGGCCTAGCTCGCACAACTCGACTGCTTCTGCATCAAAGCCCATAGCTCCCGTTACTCGAGACCTATCTTTACCCTCGCGCCGACTTCAAGTTCGGTTTCTCCGCCCTCTCCGGGTTCGTTGGGGCCGGTCCCGGGGTGGCTCGGGGACTCAATAGGGGATGGAGGTCCGCGGTGGTGATCCTTGAATAGTGCATTCGAGAAGAGCATTTTGATGCGCGCTCGCCTGAGGCCGACCGGTGAGAAATTCATCGCCTCCTTTCCAATGGCGTACGCATAGCACCGGAGGTGCAGCGCAGATACAATTCACAGAGTCCCTGAGGCTGACGCCAAGAGAGTTTCTCGGATTTTTGTTCCAAGACTTTCGAATTCGACCGTCTATCCCTGATGATATTACCAGAACAAAGTGAAGAACGTCATCTCGACCCTCTCTATCGACGGGCCCAAGACCAACCTCGGGGAGTCCACGGCCGTATGTTCTTCGCCGAATCCGAAGGAAGACGATGACTCGGATTCAGTCACATCACAGCGGCATGCGGTCAATCGAAAATCGATCGAGTTCTTTCAGGGGTCCTCGAGATCAACTTGACCGCCATCAACCCCGACATCTGCCATGTCTCAACAATCCTCTCAGACTGACCTCGAGCTCTGGGCCAAACGACTCGCCCTCTTCCACGACACTGCCGAGGGTGCATTGCAAGTCCTCCGCATCCTTGACAATGCCACTTTTATCGAGTTCTTAACTCGTGAAGGCAAGGAGTGGCAGGGAGACGTGAACAACACTGGTGTTTTATTCCCCCTCAACGACGAGGTTCGGCAGGACGCGTTCTTTAAGGCAGTGGAAGGGGTGTGCGAAGCAGCTAACAGGGTGCCAGAGAGTGATCACCATATGTACGTATTGCTTCTTCCTTCCTTCCCTCCCGTAGGTACTAGTAACCGTTGGACAGGCTGGCCCGCACATGTCTTACCGCACAAGCTGGCATGACTGCTATAATGCTTCCTGGTCATGCATTTCCCCTTGGATCAGAAAAATTCCCTGAAATTGCTAAACGCGCAAGGCACTACATGTTTGTATCTCACCACCTGGCACATCCCCTTCTATCGACTCAACCAACTGCTAGTAAAATCCCAGCACCTAAGAAACCCCATACAACCCAGAGCCTGCAGGTCGATGATGTCATCTCATACACTCTTCCTGGATCCGATGAGGTTCTCAAGTCCACAGTAACGGATATCGGTACGAGCAGGGTTAAGGGGATGTGGTTTCGTCTCATTCATGCGAACAACCCTGGTATAGAAGTTGAGCTCAATGTATGGGAGATGGAAGAAATACTGGCACATCGTGTCGTGGCTACCTAGTCTCTCTCGTCCTGTATGCAATTGTCATGTTGCTTATTCGCAGTCACTTACATTTATTCGGGAACTCAA
>Ga0307515_10016639_pt1 | contig 13448 bp, 11 predicted proteins | sample 17_EM_MG_FD_194513 | JGI IMG/M metagenome (GOLD analysis project Ga0307515, IMG submission 194513) | Populus trichocarpa ectomycorrhiza microbial communities from riparian zone in the Pacific Northwest, United States - 17_EM | ecosystem: Host-associated > Plants > Roots > Unclassified | place...
GCAAGGATTGTGTTTAGAAGAATTGTAAACCCCGGGGAAAAATAAAGGTTGCTTAGATTGCAAACTAACTACATGAGAAATAAAAGTGAAGAAATTCATGTATATGGTTAAATAAAAACGGGAATTCGAAAATTTTTGGATATAAGTTTCTGGATGAAATATTTCGAGACATTATAAATCGACCTGAAAATGTTGAGGATTGGATTAAATTAAAGAAAATAAACTAAACTAAAAGTCGTGGGGTGAAATTATAAGAAATGAAAAGAGGTATAACTTAATTATAAGAAAAAAAAGATGTGGGGGCCTAAATTGCAAATAAGAAAAATTATAGAGCATAAGTACTCCTTTTCTCATCAAAAATCTGCAGCAATCGTAAGGAAAGAAAAGAGGGAGTTTTTGTATCCATTCTTGCAAAATCAAGAGAGAAACACCCAAATTTCAAGAATCCATCCAAGATTAAGGGTTTATAGATGGAATAAACAGTTGTGGGCAAGGGATTAACAAGAAAATTGAACAAGAAAAGAAGATGAAGGGCTGGCTATCATTAGAAAAGAAAGGAAGGAGTTGAAAATCTTCAACTAGTTGAAGATCAAAACCTTAATTCGTACCAGGTAAGGTGTTCTAAACATGATCTTATTAGTCATTTCAAATTCGATAATGAATTGATGCCTTGATGTGAATTATAGATTAGGGTTCTTAGACTTGAATTGGGGGAAAAGTATATGTTGTTAAAATTAAGTTAATTCATGTGTGGTATGTGATTGAGGATGTGAAACCATGATAATTTACCCAGAAAATGTAGTTTGTGAAAGTTATGTGTGAAGGGAAGGGGGGTGATGAATCTGGACAGACTCGTCTCCTAACTAAGGAAATTGGTCGTTCTCAATTTGGAGCTATAGAACTCCATTTATGGATTATCAACCGAGACTGGGTCATGACAGACCCTATAGGGCAGTAAGTCTGATTTGTTGATGAGCAATTATGACTATCTTAGGGGCAGAACTGGATTCTCCTTCCTTCAAAGAACTTGTAGCCCCATGTCTTATCTTTCCAACGCAACCAACCTCGCTTGAAACAGAGTTTTATAGCTCTAGATATAGTTAGCAATCTGAGGAGAGGTCAGACAGTAACGGTTCAAAAACAAGACAGTAACAGTCCAAATGTTTGTTGATGAGCAATTTTGACTATCTTAGAGGCAGAACTGGGTTCTCCTTCCTTCATAGAACTTGTAGCATCGTGTCTTAGCTTTCTAACGAGACCAATCTAGCTTGAAACAGAGTTCTATAACTCTAGATGTAGTTAAAAATCTGAGGAGAGGTCAGACAGTAATGGTTCAAAAACAAGACAGTAACAGTTGGACAGTAACAATTCAAATGTTTGTTGATGAGCGATTTTGACTGTCTTAGAGGCAAGAATGGGTTCTCCTTCCTTCAAAGAACTTGTAGCCTCATGTCTTAGCTTTCCAAAGAGACCAATCTTGCTTGAAACAGAGTTCTATAACTCTAGATATAGTTAAAAATCTGAGGAGAGGTTGAACAGTAAGAGTTCGAGGTTTAAATAGTAACAATTTAAATATAAAGAAAAGAATGATAACCATGGTTGGACAAAGAATGATGATTTAAATAAATGAAATGATAGAACATAAAATATAAAGAAAGGAATAATTGGAAGAAATACTTGTATTGGTTGTTAATATGGTTAGTATGAAATATATCCTTGAATAAAAATCACTTATGAGATTATGCTTGTGGTTACCAGGAGAGACCACAGGCGTTGTGCAGCGATAGCAACAGGGGAGCACGAGTAGAGCTTCTATTGCAGGTAGGTGATCCGCACCTATACTTTCTAGTTAAATTCTATGATTTAATATGTTATTGATGTGAGATGTGAATTACCGAACGTTGGATATTAGGAGAAAGGAGGAAAGTTTGCGTAATGATGTCGATATTTTGGATAATATTCTAAATGTATGTGTATTTAAGGTGAACAGTTGTTGTGTGAATTGCCAAGTGACGAAATTATCATTGACAAAGGAAATATGAGAAGTGTGATTTGAGGCGTGAACTAGCATACATTTAGTGTATGTTAGGATCCCGGGTAAGGGGATCACCATGTATTGGCTAGCATACATTTATTGTCTGTTAGGATCCCGTGTAAGGGGATCAAGATGTATTGACTAGTATACATTTAGTGTATGTTAGGATCCCAGGTAAGGGGATCACCATGTATTGACTAGCATATATTTAGTGTATGTTAGGATCCCGGGTAAGGGGATCACCTTGCATCGACTCCTACGGGGTGATGATGATAACAGTGAAATTGGTATCGGTAATATGTTAAGCAGAAATAATCATGGATGGTCTTATGAGATCTTGAATGGAGGTTGATAATGGAAGAGGAATTGGTTTTTAGTAGTTGAAGGAGAAAGAGTTTCCAATGAAAACTAAAAGGAAGAAGTGAATAAAATATGAATGCATGTTTGCCTTTTTAAAATTGCTGGATATTTGTATTGCTATATTTTTGTGATATTCATATTTCAATAATATGTATTTTGTTTTCAGGACCATCGCATGCACGACAGGAGTAGATTCTAGCTTAGGTTCATGTTTTGTAATTTAGGTTCTAGGGAGTATACCCTTGTATTTGGTAATATTACAACTTTTATATAACTCAATTTGTATAATTGATGTTTAAACTTGAATAGATGAATTTAATTATGTAGTTTGTATAACCATGTTCCATGTATACATGTTTATATCTTTATCCATCCATAATGATAATTGTTGTACAATGTATATCATAAACATTGTGGTTGATATGAATGATGATGTTTATGGGTTTGAGACTCAGGATGATTTGGTTGAATTGAGTTAGGAGATGAGGTATATTAGAAGTGTAAACATGTCGTATTTCGATAACTTGGGACCTTCCAGTATAGGGGAGACTCCGTCAAAATTTCGGTATACTTTAATACAAACACCATGAATAGATATAGAAAAAAAAAATTTAATCACTCTGGTTATCAGTTAACATGAGATCGTTGCTTTATCCTGGATATGGGGATGTTACAAGAATATTATTCGGAAAGTTAGTAAAATCGATAAAAAAAAACGTTCTATTTTGACGTGAAGAGGGGAGATTGAAATAAATAGAGTAAATTGGCTCATAAAAGGTATTTTGACACTCTTATATAGTATGTGATATGGTTAGGGATTGAGATAAAAGATGGAAAGTTGAATTGTGGATGTTGTGTGTAAATGGAAAGGTTGACAAATCTGGACAGATTCATCTCCTGACCTTCAGAGAGAATTTAGGTAGGAGGATGTGGGAATTAGGATCAGGTTCCTTCATAGGAGTTGTAGTTTTAGATGTTGAATAACTAAGGAAATTTGTCTGACTCAATTTGGAGCTATAAGACTCCAGTTATGGGTCACCAACCGAGAATGAGTCATGACAGACCCTATAGGGCAGTAAGTCTGATTTGTTACGAGTCACCAACCGAGAATGAGTCATGACATACCCTATAGGACAGTAGGTCTGATTCATTGACGAGTAATTTCGAGTGTCTTGAGGACAGAACTGGGTTCTCCTCCTGTCAGAGGACTTGTAGCCCCATGTCTTAGCTTTCCAACAATACCAACCTTGTTTGAAACAGAGTCCTAGAACTTTAGATATAGTTAAAAATTTGAGGAAAGGTTGGAATGCAACCTCTGCTGGCAGATTCGGAAAGTCACTAAAACGATTATTTAGACGTGTTAAGGGTGAAAATTGAGTCTTTTCCTTTACGGGAACATGTGATATTACATCTTAGCTTCCAAAAGAAACGAGTCATGTTCAAAATGGAAATTTATAATGATAACTATGGTCGGATAAAAAATGACAATATTAATAGGTGTAATGAGAAAAACATAAGATATAAAAAAAGAAATAATTGAAAGAAAGACTTATATTGGCTGTTAATATGGTTATTGTGAAATATATCCTTGAATGAGGATAATTTATGAGATGTGCCTATGATTACAAGAGGGACCACAAGCGTGGTGCAGCAGCAACGAAGCACAAGTAGAGCTTCTACTGCCGGTAGGTGATCCACACCTATGCTTCTTAGTTAAATTTCATGATTTAATATGTAATTGAGATTAAATGTGAATTAGCGAATGTTGGATATTATATGAAAGAATGAAAGTTTGCATAATGATATTGTTATTTTGGGTAGCATCCTGAATGTATATATGTTTAAGGTGAATGGTTTTTCGTGTGAATTGCCAAGAGATGGAAGTATCGCTGACTGACATGACCAAAGAGTTGATGTGTAGGAGTGTCGAAGTAATAAATAACCCGGCAAGACCGGGGTTGAACCACAGGGAGGTTAACTGTATAAACTATAAATAAAAAAATAGATAATAACAGAAAAGAAGTTGAAGAGAGCTTTGAGATATGATAATGATGTAAGGATTTAAACAAATATAAAACAATTGTCAAGGTTAGAGGATCCACTAATGGTATTTCAAATAAGTATAGTATAAACTCTTTTTATTACTCAACTGGAAACCACACACAAAGGAGGTTCCAATCGGATCATAAATTGTTAACATGATTACATTAGTTATCTTATTCGAATAATGTTAATACTTGTAAATGTTGTCAGGTATTCATGATTATAACTTATGTTAACAACAAATCAAGCTCCTTTCATAGCACAGGTGTCGGTTATACCATACAGTTGGGCTATGAAAGTGCCAAGTATTTATTGTACCAATGGTTATACAACATAAATCTAGATTAACCATTTAACAAGCAAAGTATTAAAAGTGAACAAGATAACAAATACAAAACATGTTAGGATCAAACATTAAAGTCCATGTTGAGCTTATACTATACTTATTCTTACACCATTAGTGTAACCTTTTCACCTTGACATAATAAACTTAACTAAACATGATTAAGAAGAGAAACATAAACAAACTAGATAAGAACATAGTTATGATGAAAAGCATAAACAAGAGATTAATGAAAGCTTAACTTAAGCATTACAAAAAAAAAAAGAGCAAGAATATGATTTTGATCTAAAAACCAAGATGCCTACATGCATGGCAAATGCCTCCTTTTATAGGCCAAAATTTGGAACTATTGATTTGATGACTAATTGTTGAGTGGGTGGCGACATCTTGACTTGGTGACAATTCTTATCTTCTTATTTGAACAAAACATCATTGATAACGTCAGAATTTGAACAGATTTTTGTCATGAAAGTTTTAGGAAATTGTCTCGGCTTTCCAAAAAAAGAATTGGTGCATTTGGACTTCTAGAACTCGAGATATGGGCTGAACACTGAACAATGTCTAAGCTGCAGGACAGATTCCGACTTCTCCGTTGTTGCTAAGATTTGGACTTCCAAACAGCAGATTGAGTCTTGCATTCCTCATGAATGTTTTAGGCCTATGTCTTAGCTTTCTAGCCATATAAACCAAATTGAAATCCAAGATCTACAGCTCCAGATATGACCTAATGACTAAACAGTGTTCCAGTTTGGACTGAACCAGCATCTCTTTTCTAAGCTTAACCCTCTCTTTGTCTTCTCAATTTTAGTAGTTAAACTCATCAATCAATCCTTTGATTTATGTGATAGGCCTGCATTTAAGATGAACATTTACCATAAATTTAAGGTATCTTACAGTATCAGACTTGTTATTATAAAACATGCTTTAGTTAAGGAGTTATTGATACTTCAAGTGCAAAATGATGATATAAAACCTTGATAAAAGTGCACTTTTAAATACTAATCACTGACATAGAAGATATGAGAAGTGTGATATGTGGCATGGACTAGCATACATTTAGTGTATGATAAGATTCCGGGTAAGGGGATCACCATGCATCGATGCCTATAAGGCATGGACTAGCATACATTTAGTGTTAAGATGAACATTTACCATAAATTTAAGGTATCTCACAGTATCAGACTTGTTATTATAAAACATGCTTTAGTTAAGGAGTTATTGATACTTCAAGTGCAAAATGATGATATAAAACCTTGATAAAAATGCACTTTTAAATACTAATCACTAACTAGAAGATATGAGAAGTGTGATATGTGGCATGGACTAGCATACATTTAGTGTATAATAAGATTCCAGGTAAGGGGATCATCATGCATCGATGCCTATAAGGCATGGACTAGCATAGATTTAGTGTATGTTAGGATCCTGGGTAAGGGGATCACCATGTATCGGCTAGCAAATGTATGTTCAGATCCCGGGTAAGGGGATCGTCATGCATCAGCTAACATATATTTAGTGTATGTTAGGGTCCCGAGTAAGGGAATCGCTGATTAGTACTTAAAAGTGCATTTTTATCAAGGTTTTATATCATCATATTGCACTTAAAGTATCATTAAATTCCTTAACTTAAGCATGTTTTATAATAACAAGTTTGATAACATAAGATATCTTTAATTTATGGTAAATGCTCATTTTGAATGCAGGCATATCTCATAATTTAAAGGATTGATTGATGTGTTTAACTATTGAAAGTGAAAAGAAAACGAGAGGGCTAAGCTTAAATAAGAGATGATGGTTCAATTCAAACTGGAACATCATTCGATTATTGGATCATAACTGGAGTTGTAGAACATGGATTTAGGTCTGGTTTATATGTATGGAAAGCTAAGACATAGGCCTAAAACTTGCATGAAGAGTCCAAGATTCAAAAGGGCCGTTTTCAAGTTCAAATTGTAGCAAAAAAAGAGAAGTCGGAATCTGTCCTGCTACTCAGACACTGTTTAGTGTTCAGCCCATTTCTCGAGTTCTAGAAGTCCAAATGAGCTCATTCTTGTTTTGTTGGAAATCTGAGACAAATGCCCTGAACTTTCACGAGGACTATCTGTTCAAATTCTGACGTTAGCAATGACGTATTGTTCAGACAAGAAGATAATTGTTGTCACCAAGTTCAGAGGTGGCCACCCACTCAATAATTAGTCGTCAAATCAATAGTTCTGAATTTTAGCCTATAAAAGGAGGCATTTGCCATACATTTAGACATCTTGGTTTTCAGATCAAGATCATATTCTTGCTTTCTTTCTTTGTAGTTTTGTAATGTTTAAGTTTTGCTTTCATTAATCTCTTATTTATGCTTTTCATCATAACTATGTTCTTATCTAGTTTATTTATGTTTCTCTTCTTCACAATGTTTAGCTAAGTTTATTATGTCAAGGTGAAAAGGTTTCACTAATGGTGTTAGAATAGGTATAATATAAACTTAACGTGGACTTCAATGTTTATATTCAAGAAAGTTTGTTATTAACATGTCTTATCTTTTTATCTTACTAATTCTTAATACCTTGCTTGTTAAATGATTAATCTAGATTTGTGTTGTACAACCCTTGGTATAATAAATACTTGGCACTTTCATAGCCTACTGTATGGTATAATCGACACCTATGCTATAAAAGGAACTTGATTTGTTATTAACATAAGTTAACATCATGAATTCCTGACAATATTTAAAAGTATGGTGTTAGTAAAATAAGATAATTAATATGATCATGTTAAAAATTTATAATGAACTATTAAGGATAAATCATCTGATTGGAACCTCATTTGTGTGTGGTTTCCAGTTGATTAATAAAAAGAGTTTATACCATATTTATTTCTAATACTATTAGTGGATCCTCTAACCTTGACAATTGCTTTTATCTTTGATTAATACTCATATCAATATCATATCTCAAAAGTTCTCTTCAACTCCTTTTCATTTATTGTTTATAATTTTATATAGTTCACCTCCTTGTGGTTCGACCCCGGTCTTGCCGGGTTATTTATTACTTCGACACTCCTGCACTTGGGATAAGACATCAAAATTTTGATTGTGTCAATCGCTATGCATCGATGTCTATAAGGTGATGGTCATACTAGTAAAAAGGTGGTATCGACAATGTGTTAGGCAGAAATAGATGTGGTTGATTTTATGGAATCTTGAATGGAAGTTGGAAATGGAAGATGAAAAAGTTTTAGTGGTTGAATGATAAAGAGTTTCAATGGAAACAAAAAAGGGAGAAGTGAATAGAATAAGAATACATATCTACCTATTTAAATTATTGGATATTTATGTTACTATACTTATTGTGATATTCATGTTTCAATAATATGTATTTTGTTTCAGGATCGTTGCATGCGCGGTAGGAGTAGATTCTAGTTTTCGCTCAACTTTTTGTTATGTAGTCTAGGGAGTATATCCTTGTATTTTGTAATATTAAAACATTTGTATAACTAATGTTTAAACTTGAATAAATGAACTTAACTCTGAAATTCATATAACCATGTTCCATGTATGCGTGTTTATCTTGTTTATCCTTCTATAATGATATTGTTGTTCAATCTATGTTATAAATATTATGGTTGAGATGATTATGATGTTTGTCGGATTGAGACCCAGGATGATTAGGTCATGATTAAGTTATAAGATGTGGGATATTAGAAGTGTAAACAAGTTATATGTCGATAACTTGGGACCTCCCGGTATAGGGGAGACTTTGCCGAAATTTCGGTAGACTTTAATTTATAAGAAAATTGTATATATATAAAAAATAATTTATTTACCCTGTTTTCCATTTGATAATGTGACGAGTGTTCTGTTCCAGATAAGGGGATGTCACATTTTGGTATCAGAGCATAGGTTGTTATTCCGGGGACTGGAATATTGATATGGTTTTGAAATGTGTTTCAAGATGGTTAGAACAAGACAAGGAACCTGGACTAATTCATCCCTCGTTCGGGGAAGTGACCAGAGTTCTCATTTTGAGAGTGATCCAGATTGGGATCCTTTAGCAGACACTTCCTCTCATGTACCTGCAGCACCAGTACATCCTGAAAAGGGCGAGTTAAAAGGACTCCGAGATGATTTGGCGTCTCATAGGGTAGAGGCATCAGATAGGCAAGGATAAGATGATATGCCTCCACCGACAGCGTCGATAATGGCGCCAAACCCATTCTCAGATCCTACATTTATGGATCACTTGGTGAGGTCTATGACAGCGAGGATGGCAGCGAAAGCCTCCAATACAGCTCCTAGACTAGAAAGAGTAGTCACCATAGTACAATGGGTGAAAGGTATGTAAAAGATGGGTTATGTGACTTATTGCGGGGAGGAGGATGTTGAGGTTGTTGGACACTGACTGAAGAAGGTGGAAAGAGTTATAGGTCAGATGCAGGTGCAAGAGGACCCGATGGTAGATTGTGTGACTCAATTACTAACAGAGAGTGCCCACTCCTGGTAGGAGACTATTAGTGTAAACACCAAACAAAAAAAAGGTAAAAGTAAAACAACCCCACCATTGCTGTTGATTTCTGAATCGGCAATGACAGAGTCCTCGTTACTGATTCTGAATTGGCAGCGACACAGTTCTCATTACCGATTTCTGAATTAAGAACTAAATTGGCAGCGACACAGTCCTCTGTGTTGATTTCTAAATAGGCAGTGACACAGTCCTCAATGTTGATTTCTGAATCGACAATGACACAGTCCTCGGTGCCGATTTCTGAATCGGTAGCAGCTTTGTACGCTAACGAATCCATGCGTTTTGTAAAACCCCGATAAAAATTTAGTATTGGGCCAACCTATGTTACAAAGAATTGAGGAGAATTGAGTGGCCTGCTCTAAGGGGAAGTGTAAGGGAGCAGAACCGGCCTACTCTAAATAGGAATTATAAAGGACATGAATAACCCTGGGATGAGCCAAATAAGGATAAGAACAAGGGTAACCAACCTTCCAAACACCCCTCCACATTTAAGGGGGATATATATGCAACAAATAAGAAAGAATGACCTTTGCTTTCCCAAAAAACGACAACTGTCATTGTAGCTGCAGCAACTACCCTTTTGCTCTCCCCAAAAACAGTAGTTATCATTGCAGCTGCAACAGCCACCCTCCCAATAAGATAACTAAACCAGACAGCCTGCATGCCAAGCCCCATGAGCGTAGAGTGAGTAGAGAGTTAGGAGAGAAAAAGGAGTCTAGATCTCTCCCCCAAAACTGGTTGCAGCTTTCCTGAAATAACCTCTTTCTCTTTCAAAGAACCAACCACCAAACCCAACTGCATGTTGTCTTCTTTTTTGATCAAATATAAGAAATTTATAGATTAAATGTAACAAAGCTAGAGAACCAGCATGTCAAAATATATACAAATATGAAAAGAAAAAAGGGAACAGGCTCCCTTAGACACAAAGGAGGCTAGGGGAACAAACTCCCATAAAAGCCAAAACAGACCTAACCAAAAGAGCTAGAACCTAAATTAGCAGCAAGTGCCTAACCTATAGCAGCAACTGATGAGGCAAGCAGGTAATGCACCAGCATAACCAGTAACCACCAACACAGCAGCAAGTTAAAATCAACTTTAAAAGCCAAGAGTAGGCATGAACACAACAAGATAACAACAGATAGCAATGCACCAACACAATCATCCAGCAATGAGGATGTAAACAGGAAATGGACCAACACAGCCAGCAACAACAAGCAAATCACGACTTCAAAAGCCAGGAGAAAACAAGTAGGAACCCTGCACAAATGGCAAACCCAGCAACACAGCAACAAGCTAACCTCAGCACAAGGCCTAAGGTAGGCTCGCAAGATCAGACAGGCCAGCAAAACCAGCAACCAGCAACCAGCAAACAGTAATAAACAATCCTCAGCAACAACTACCAAAAAGCAAGCAGGCAGAGACCTGCACAAATGGAAAAACTAGCAACACAGCAACAGGCTAACCACATCACAGGGAAAAAGGGAAAGCAAGCAAGAAGAACCAACAAAGAGAACAGGCTCGCGAGATGACAGCAACAAGCAAGCAAAAGGCAGAACAGGCCTAACAAGCAGCAAGAGAAAAACCAGGACCATGACAAAAAGAGCAGCAGGGACTTGATCAGTTCAGGATCAAGAACATCACAATAAATCCATTACAAGATACATAATAAGATAACAGAGGGAACAAGCTCCCTTAAAAAAAAGACCCACAAATATAATGAAAACAAAGGAGAAAATCAGAGAGAAGATGAGGCAGCAGAATCATCAGAGGGCTTTGATGCCTTGGATCAGCCGTAACAGAGTTCTTGGTTACTCCATCATGTCTCCCTTGCTGGCCAAAGCTAGTGATCGCAACAACTCTGCTATGAGTTAGATATTGCCTCTTAGGAGGCTTCACATCTGCAATAACATTACGATCGTTAGAGACATGTACAACATTTAGGGAAGCAAAGTGTTTAGCACCAGAATGTCCTACTTCAGCTAGTTTGGTCCTTTTGCGTCCAGGAGATACAGGCCTCTCTTCCACGGTTGTTGCAACTTCAGCAAACATTAGATCGATGGATGGTTCACCATGAAGGCCTTCGCTATATGGTTGTTGTTTCTCGACAACAACAGTTTTGGCTGAAGGGATGGAACAGCCAGAGCGAACAGGAGCTTCGTGATATCGCTTTTTACGCTTATGATCAGTCCCTTTATTGCAGGTGCAAGCTGTATGCCCAAGAACTTGACATTATTTAGAGAAGCAAGGTCGGGATTCATACATTACCTACTAAGTTAAGGGTGAATTGTTGGGTAGGACTAGATTTATAGAGGTAGGCAGATCAATAAGCAGGTCAACCTCTATAAGAACTTTGACGTATGAAAGCCGAGTCATGGAAGCAGTAGGAGCAACACATTGAATGGAACCGTTGGGTAAAATCGTTGCATGTTTTCTTCTTTGAGTACTTGAGTGAAGGAGAGTTAAAAAGAAAGGTGGCAATTGAAACCATGAAAGAAAAGGGAGCCTAGGGCCGGCTAGAACCAGTCAGTAGAGGATAAAGAACAGAAAACCAAGATTTGAGGGAACAACTATACCACCAAGACCTGCTCAAAAGTTGTCTAAAGAATGTGAGGTAAGACCAATATCCTTTCCTTGGCTGGTTGTTACCCTAGATTTCAGACAAAAAAAAAGGGAAGAAAACTCAAAAATAGAAGGGGTAGTGTTCTTGCACTTAACTTAAGGAATCTTGACTAAATGGACAGACCTAAGTAGAGCAAAGGATGAATGAACATATGCACAGACCCTTACCTAAGAAAACATGAATGATTTTGAATGCATGAACCTAGGGGAGGGCCGACCATGGTAAGGGCTGAACAAAATATAATTAGAGTGACTAAATGCATGGATGACAATCTTGTGAGACTTCTAGGGACATACTTGAATCAAAAACATAATCATACTTGTGTTAATGATGTAAATTCTGCATGGTTGATTGATGAAGTTATATGAAAAGGTGTTGGAATGATGTTAAGTGCAAATTATGTTATTAATGAACCTTGGAAGCATGTTGCAGCTAAAACAAGAATTACACCATATAATGCTTTGATTTTGTTTGTTGATGAACAGACATGTACGATTGTGAAGCAAGAGATTGGATTTTGAATTGTGATTGTGATTATACTTGTGATAAATGTGATGATTTGCAAATGTAGCTAAGTGTAAGACCAGAAATGACTTAATCATCGCTGCTGATTTCTGGATCGGCAACGACATGGATTTTGCTAACGATTTTAGTGTTAGAAGTAGAAATATATCGCGTTAATGATTTATGAGACGACAACGACTTAGTTCTTGTCAACGATTTTTGAGCCAGTAGTAGGTTGTGTACATTGACGATTTCAACATCAGCCGTAGAAATGTGTTGCATTGACGATTTCTAAGTCGGCAACAACTCAATTTTCATCAATGGTTTCTAAGTCAACTGAAGCCTATATGTGCTAGCGATTTATGTCGAATTGGGTTTCAACAGCGAATAAGTTTTCTTTGCCAAATTGTGTTGTCTGCAAGGAATCAGTTTTCACTACCGAATTGTGTTGTTTGCAATGAATTCATTTTCGCTGCTGAATTGTGGTATTTGCAGCAAATCAGTTTCACTGCCGAATCGTGTTGTCTGCAGCGAATCAGTTTTTGAAGCTGAATTCTGGTGTCTACAGCGAATCGGTTTTTGCTGCAGAATTCTAGGTCGCCAGTGAATCTGTTTTCGCTGTCGATTTTCTACGATAGACTCCTATGGCAGAAATGACTTAAATGCTTGTAACGATTTCATTGTATGATTGTGTAAAATATGGAACACTTGAATGTGAATATATGGATTCTTTAAATAGGTTTGGTGATGAGTCATGGGATTTCAGAATGCAAATGTGTTGATTTGTGACCATTGATGTGTTAGGTGATGCGACCGGGATCAGACCTTCGACCGGGCAAGGACACCCCATAGAAGGAACAGGTAGGTGACTTCTACCCCCTTCTAGCGTAACATGAGTTTTTGAAGTGAATTTATTACGAAGGATTTATTGTTGTGCTATATGGAATGCTAAACTATCACGAATGATCGTATGAGTATTATGAAGGATCTATTATTGTATTGTACTAAAAATTAACTATCACGAATAGA
>Ga0307515_10016640_pt1 | contig 13448 bp, 9 predicted proteins | sample 17_EM_MG_FD_194513 | JGI IMG/M metagenome (GOLD analysis project Ga0307515, IMG submission 194513) | Populus trichocarpa ectomycorrhiza microbial communities from riparian zone in the Pacific Northwest, United States - 17_EM | ecosystem: Host-associated > Plants > Roots > Unclassified | place...
AAGTCAATGTTATGTGTTACCAACTAACTAGTTATACGATATATACACTAATAATCTCTCACTTTCACTAAAGCCAATTGCTCTTATACACATGTCGCTCCAAATAGAAATAATGCTTCTATTATGATAGTGGTTTAATTAGAGGATCTACAAGATTTAATTTTAGTGGGTATTTGTTTTGTCTTTATATCATTCATTTCTAGAACTCTTCTAACTCATTGCACCACCATTTAGAATAAAAAAATTTATCTTGACTAAGTTTTTTTTTATCATCAATATATAATTGAAAACTAGCATATGAATAACCATAAACTTCTAGTTCATCTCCTTCATAAATCATAAAAACATTTTTAGTTTTTCTTAGTAACATTTTTAACTATGTTCCAGTGATCTTCACCTAAAATAGATTGGTATATACTCGTTATACTCAAAGTAGTAGATACATCTAGTATTGTACATAACATCATATATATTATGGATCTTATAACTAAAATATAGAGAATCATTTTCATCTTATCTCTCTTAATTTATGTCTTAGCAGATATATCCTTAAAGAAACATATCCCATATAAAATAGGTAAGTGTAAGCTCTTAGGTTTTTTCATGCTAAATTGTTTTAGCATCTTATTTACATACGTGGATTAGGACAATCCAAGCAAACTTTTAGATATATCTCTATAAATTTTAATTCCCAGCATATTAGCTATTTTTTTCATATTTTTCATAAAGTAATTCTTAAACAACTAGATCTTTACTTATTGGAGTAAAGGAATATCATTTCATATCAATAATATGTCGTCTATATATAATATATAAGGCGTATTCATATTTTGGATGAAATCAAATTGTTTGATTATCTCATAAAAATGAACATTTAAACTTCATGAAGCTTGCTTAATTTCATAAATGGATTTTTATAGCTTGCATACTTTGTTGGCAAATTCTTTATATTCAAAACCTTTAGGTTATGTCATATACACATTTTTGAAAGATTCTCATTCAAGAATGTAGTTTTGATATCCATTTGTTAAAATCTTTGTGGATTTTAACATGGTTATATGTAAAAAGGTTTCACCAAACTCAACCTCTTATCCTTGTCTTTAACCTTTATCAACTAGTCTAGCTTTGTACTTGTATACATTGTCATCCATGTCATTCTTTCTTTTAATGACTTACTTATATCTATTGAGTTTTTTATCTCTTTAGGTGGATTAACAAATGTCTATACTTGGTTGATGTACATGGAATCCATTTTATACTTCATGGTCTTAAGCCAATTCTCATAATCAATATTAGATATTACTTCTATGTAGTTAGTATACTTATCAATTATGAGTAACTTATCATTTTCAGCTTCTATGAGAAGTTTGTATCTCATTGGTGCATGATGTGTCCTACCATGCTTACAAAGTTCTTATGGTTCTTGAGCTTTAATCTAAACATCCAATGTTATAGCCTCGAAGTCGGGTTCTATATATTTGGATATTAATTATGGTTCTTGAATTTTTTCAAGTTCTATTTTTCTCAAACTACTTTTTTCAATAACAACTTCTTTCTCTAGAATGGTAGTATATTTTGAAATAAACACCTCTTTCTCAATAGAATGGTATAAATAAAATTAAATAGTTTCTTTTAGATATTCAATAAACTTATATTTATCTAACTTAGCTCCTAACTTTTCAGATACAATATGTTTCACACAAGTATCACATCCTTGAATTTTTAAATATGATAGGATCGATCTTCTACCATTCCATATCTCATATATAATCTTATCAAAAGATTTTAATGGAATTTAATTTAAAAGGTAAGTGGCATCCTATAAGGTATAACCCCAAAAATAAGTTAGAAGGTTTACATAACTCATCATGGACCGCACCATATCCAATAGAGTGTGATATTATGTTGTGGTGTTCTAAGAGGTGTTTATTATGAGAGAATCTCATTCTCTTTTAAATAATCTTAAAAATTTTAGCTTAAGTATTTGTCATCTTTATCTAATTGAAATATCATAATAATCTTTCTAATTTATTTTTCAACTTCACTTATGAATTCTTTGAACCTTTCGACTGATTTAGAATTTTTTTTATTAAATATACATAACCATATCTAAAATGGTCATCAATAAATGTGATGAAATATGTATATCTACCTATGATGTGAATTGTTATTGGTCCATAAATATTTGTATGTATTAGATCTAACAATTCATTAGAACTTTCACTCTTTCCAATAAAAAGGTGTTTTGGTCATCTTACTTAATAAACAAGCTTCACAAGTTTTATATAATTCACAATTAAAAAAATAAAAATCTTCTCTTTATTTAACTTAGTGATTTTTAATTCATTAATATGACATAGTCTACAATATCATAAATGTGATAAATATTGATTATCTAATTTATTTTTCTTGTTGTTTATATCAAGATCAAGTATATATGAACTATTCATATAAATACCATATCCATAATAAACATTATCATTATAAAAAGAACAACATTTGCCCTTCATAATAAATTTTAATCCATTCAAAGCTAAGAAAGAAACATATACAATATTTCTAGAAAGTATTGAAACAAAATAACAATTATCAAGTTCTAGTATTAGCCCAATTTGAAAAGTTAAATAATAAGTTTCTACAGTCAATGTAACAACTTTTGTTCCATTGCCAACATATAGGTCCACTTCACCTTTACACAATCTTCTATTTTTTGTTAGTTTTTTCTCTCATTATTGTAAATGTAAAAACTACATTTGGTATCTAATATCTAAGAATTATTATGTGAAGTAGAAAGATAATTTTCAATTTATAAATAGAACATGAGTGTTCATATATAAACCTTCTATCATCTTATAGTGGAATAATTTCCTAAAGGTTTCATACCTCTCACCCTACTAGTTGCATTAAACAACTTTTGAGATGTATAATTGTAGTATAAGCATATATAATCTCATGTTATGTTTAAAGTTCAAGTAAGGCCTATATCACATATGTAGTATGTTCATCATCATTAATATAATATTGATATTTGGTCCTAACTTTATCTTTAGAATCATTATCAATGATAAAAGGAATTGGATTTTCAAGAACATATAATCTTATTTCTTATTTGAGAACAATTTTTACATTTCAGTATGAGTCCAAGAAGTTTGGTCCATTTATTTTGTTAGCATCAAATATGCTACATAGAAGAATAATTACACCTCATGGTGATCTATCAATTTATTCATGTAAAAATAGTGAGTTCTTGGTTTCATGCATACATATTTATAACTAAATCTAGATAAGGTCTTTAATTAGAATTAACAAGGGATTTGTTAGTTTAATCAGGTCTAATTCCATGGCATAATTGATATACCATACATAACAATTATATATAAATATACACTTATAGCATATCATTTTAATGGATGACTATGGACATATCTAAATCATTTTCTAAGAGCCATTGAAGGGAATTAGGTAATTAAAACCTAAGTAGTTGCTAAAAATCTTCACAAGTCTTTACAAGCACCATGATTATATCTTTTTCTGTCATTTTTTCTTCATCTTAGATTATAAAGCAATTTTTCTATCTAAATTTTTATATTTTTAAATTACATAACATTTACATAATTGTATAATAAACCTTAACTTACATTCAAAAGGAATTAGATTAAAAAAGAATTTTACAAAAAAAAAAAAAAGACAAGACACGTAGGCCTCATTTAATATTACAACTATTTAACCATTAAAAACACATTCACATTGGTCTTTTTGTGTCCATAATCATTCAAAATGCATAAAAACACATTAATATGTATAATTCAATATATTTCATGCTTCAATTCTAATTATTGGCTTTATATGTAATTTTAATATAATATTTCTAACAAATCATAATTTTGCCCCTCATCTCTTCTTCTTCATTGGTTGCAGCCAGTATTGGGTTCATTGCCCACTACCAATGATAGCGCTAACCAAGATTGTTAAAATCACAAGTTGACTTGTAAAATCGTATGATTTTACGAGTCAATATATGCTTAATGTGTAAAATCGCTTTAAAACTCGAAAATTGATAAAATTGAATTAAAATCAAGTGAAATCAAATAAAAACACGAGTTTAAAACCTTTTTTACGATTTTAACAAAAATCATATATTTCAGGCTTCAACCCTCCAGTCCACATCAGCATGACCTTGGCTATACCTTAAAGACCATACTTATAGCATGACGTGGCCAAGTAAAGTTGTAAAGACTATACCTATAGCATGACGTGGCCAAGTAAAGTTGTAAAGACTATACCTATAGCATGACGTGGCCAAGTAAAGTTGTCAGAATCAATCTCACATTAATGGGTATTTGGCATAGTTTTCGTTTGTGTTTCTACATTTTTTTAAAAGTGTTTTTAACGTGAAAAAATATTTTTATATAATTATAATATATTAATATAAAAACATTATATAAAAAATTATTTTATTATATTTTTAAATAAAAAATTATTTTAAAAGGCATCATTCATTATAATTTTACACAAAATGATTCATATTATTCTTATACTATAACAATTAATTAATCAAGTTCTTCCATCAATCAATTTAAATGATGTTTACGTGCTCAATTATACATATAAATAACAGTTTTTATATCAGCATATTAAAATGATCTAAAATCACAAAAAAATAATTTGAAGAAAAAAATAAAATAATCTAGAATTTTTAAAAAAACTTTTTTAAAATACAAAAATAAATATGTTGAATCATAGAAACTAGAAAATCTATGGTCGTAACAGTAAAAAAAAAACCTATCAATATTAAGAATTAAGAATGGATAGGCACTAAGCAAGGTAAACAAAAAAAAACAAAAGCAAAAAGAGAAAAAAGAGAAAAGAAAAGAAAATGGTTTTGCAAGAGATAGGAGGATAAACGACAAGTTGACCTGGTTTTAGATTGAAGGTGGACTAAATTTTAGCCAAAGACAATGGCTTTGCCAGGCATTATCAAAATTAAGTTTGGTGTGGACTTGAGTGCCTTTGGGCTTTACCTAAAGACAGTGAGTACTTTGCCATTATTTATTGGTTAGATAACTTATATTCATGATAATAATAATCCTTTTGATGATAATGATATTGATCAATGTTTGAGGAATAATGAGGAAGATAAAGGTAATGAAGTTAGTTTTAGTTTACATGACACACTAGCATATTGTTTGTTTTAAGTTTGTTAATTGTTAGTTAATGTATAAATTTTTATTTGAATCATGTATTTTAAGATGCTTGAACTATGTATGGATTTTAATATAAACCATGTATTTTAAGGTGCTTGAACTATGTATGAAAAAAAACTTCCGTATGATTTCATGATCCGTTTTTATGATCCGAGTTTATTTTGCATTTTCCGTGTCGTGTTAAAAATGTGTTTTTAATAACCTTGGCATCAACAATATCAACAAAGGCTATCACTACATCACTTACAGTATGAGGCAGCAATTCTGCGATACACTTACACTAGCACACGGTAGCAGTCCTGTACTGGTTTGGCAGTGCACTGGGAGTTATGCTTGGCAAGACAATAGTAATGGGTTGCTGCATGTGCTGTCAGCAGTGACTGGTTGTGCCCCAAACATATACATATTATGTTATTTACTATATAAAAGAAAGTAGTTGTTCTTATAAGTTGAGGTGCAAGGGATACATGGAACTAATATATAGGTGATTGTGAAATGATATGTACATTGAATTGATCTGTATGAGAATTTCATATGAAGAGATTATTTGTGTCTATAGAAAAGGCTCAAATGATAATTGTGTAAGTGGTCTTTATACTCGAGATCATTAAGTTATCTTATATAGAGAATTTTATGCTTTGATCTTAACTATATGTTACCTTAATCAAAGGTAACAACACAAGCAGATTAATAGGTATAACATTAACCATATAAAGTTATTTGAATGATTAAGAAATAATTCATCATCCTAAGTGAATTAGAAAAAATATTTGACCTCTTCTCTAATAGTATTGATCGTGAAATCATTATGCAAGGTAGAATGAGATTTCAAAAGACTTTTAAATATTATTTGAAAAATAAATAGTTGTGGTGTTGAGAACAAATATGATTTGATAGAGGAGACACCCTTCATGCTCAAATGTTCAAATCAGGACATTATTGATGAAGGGAGTGATAATTGCACTGAGAAACAAGTCACTAAAAAGTTAAGTCAAACTACTTATTATTTTTTTAATATTTGGGGATTATGATGCTAGACGTTATACTTGATCTTTAAATATAAACTAATCAATTGTTGAATTCATAATAAATTAAATTACTTAATCTTTTTAATTATATTTTATTTAGGATTGTGAGTTATATTTAAAACAGCTTATTAGGAAACCTAATGGCACATAAAGAACCATTGGTAAGAAATTAAATTAGGATGGCTAATCAAGGGGGCTTGGTTATAAATAATTCTTATAAATTAAGGACTAAAATATAATTTATATAGGAGATTACAATCTTAGACCTAGAAAATTCTAGAAACTTGATTACATAAATTTCTAAAATTATCCTGAAATAAATGTGATATTATTTCGGAGAAATGATAGTTTACTCTTTATAGGGTTATCATGTTTTACCTATAAATAGAATGTTATGTTTCATATTTTTATGATGACTTGATAATGAAAGATCTGATGTGATTAGATACTCTTGAAAACAAACAAACAAAACTAGCACTCAAGGCATAACAATCAATTTCTCCTAAAAGGGTTTTAGGATATTTTTGACTTAGAGGTGTGTGTGAATGCCTGAGATTTAAATAACTTGTGGTTTGTGATAACTCAGTCTTTAAATAGTTGGTCAAATTTATAAAAAAAAAATTGTTCTTTAGGTAATAATGTTCGATCAAAGCTTAAACAAATATTGTTGTTGTTGTATTTATATTTCCTAAGAAACCCAATAATTAGTGGCCAAGGTTGTTTCTTCTTAACCAACTTGTTGGTGTATGCAATCTCTAATACTTTTGTCTTAAACAAAAGTGTATGATTGAGCATCTTATCCTCTTACCATGTTGTTTAGGCATTCCTTCGATCTAAACTGGGTTTTGAAGACACAACAAAAAGCAACATCAAAATTTAAAAAAAACAGTGCAGCATACCAAAGTAAATAAAGAAGAACCTCAGGTAAGACTAAACTAAAAAATGCACTGAAGAAAAGATATATGGAAAGAGAAGAACAGTGGAACAGTGAAAAAATATGTCAAAAGTGGTGGCTGGGTTCTTAGGCAGGAAAACTAAGAGGAGAATAAAAGAAAAGGATTGATGGACAACTAAAAACCCAGTAAGGAAAAAGAAGCATATTAAATATAGCAATTGAAAATACAGAGTATAGAAAAAATATTGACAATAGAATAACAAGCATCATCATCATCAACATCAATGAGATTGAAATGAAGAATTTGATCCCTGTAAAATTAGGAGGGAAGCCAAGAAAGGCATTGGTAGGAATCATTTGAAAAAACTTAGAGTTGAAATTAACATTGACGAGCCAATTATAGTATCAATCTGGACAAAAATATAGCAAACATGGCCTGTTCCAGGAAAAAGAAGCCAAACATGAGTCGTGGCAGAAGAGAACAAGTGCTAAAGCAACGATGGAAATAGTCAAATAAATACAGAAGTAGTATAAAAAGGAACTATAAAGAGGATGCAGAAGGTGTAGGGAGGGGGGCATGAAACTACGATGATCATCCTTTTATAGGTCAACCAGAAAAAAGAAGAAAACTATGCATAAAAAATCAGAGGAACGTACTTCTACCATAGAAGGAAAAAAAACTGAATAAATAAATATAAAGAGAAGTAGTATTAGATATATAGTTTATGATATTATAAGAGATAAATTATTCAAACATAATAATAATTTAAGGAGTATATTTACTAAATAAAAATTCTTAGCTTATTACAACATAAATTTGATTATAAGGGCAATGATAGAGACAAATGTAAACAAAAAAAAATGAAAACTATGCATGAGAAATCATAGAAACGTACTTCTACCATATAGAAAGGCAAGGATAAAAGCAGAATAAATAAACCAAAGAGAAGTTAAATGGAGAAACCACAATAAAAGCATAGACCTAAATGATGCAAAATACGAGCCAAACAGAAGGCATGTTAGGGAAAATTTTGTGGTAGCCAGAAAGTCAAGGGGAAAGTAGAGCAAACAAACATAAAAGCAAGTTTGAGCCAGTAACTTGAGATCAAGGGGTTTGCTCCTCCTGTGGTCTCAAGTTCGAGCCCTATGGTTGCTAATTTGATGGCCACTAGAGACTTACATTGTCGTTAATTTCAGGGCCCGTGGGATTAGTCGAGGTGCACGTAAGTTGGCTCAGACACCTACGTTAATAATAATAAAAAGTTTGAGCTAGTAATGAAATAATAAGTGTATATTAGGTATAATAATCATTGATACATGTGTTAAGAGCATATATACATATATTAGACAAACATAATATAATAACAAAATGAGAGAAGAATATTAATTACCAAGTCTTTGCCCCACCTAATATAAAAAAAATCAATGACACATAAAAAGGTTACTCAAGAGCTTAAAACGATGGCAAGCTAGCTAGAAAGGAAGAAAATGAAATGGCAATGGCAATCAGGCCTGAGAGCTCGCACAAACCAATTAATCATATCATAGTTTCAAGTATATTGTTGGAGCTAAGTGATTTTAACAAGCTATTAATTTAAGGTCTTTACATTCTTGTATGACCATCATGGCTTATAGTTCTAGGCCTTTGGTCATCTAACTTTAGTTCTTTTTCTTTAATAATGAATGAATCCATAGCTTCTCCATGTCTTGCTCGATTTTTATGCAAGTTTACTCCATTAAAATGTGATGTTTGTTTGAGGGGTGAGCAAAAAAACAGAAAAATTGATTAAACCGAAAAAATAGAAAAAAAATAACAGAAAAAACCGAACCGTGAAAAAAACTGATTAAACCGATTAGAATTTTGAAAAAACCGACCGGTTCGGTTCGGTTTTGGTTTTACAAGCCTGAAACCGAAAAAACCGAACCGAACCCCAACCGAAAAAAATAGAAAAAAAACCGAGCCAAAACTGAGCCAAATCGAAAAAACCGAGCCAAACTGGTTTGAATTGTTTTTGTTCTAAAAAACCGAACCAAACAAAACCGAAACCAGTCGGTTTGAAACGGTTTTGGTTTTTTTTAAAAAAAAATTCAGTTTGGTTATTTTTTTTTATAAAAACCGAATCGAACTGAAAATGATCACCCCTAGTTTGTTTCACTTTGCTTTTGTATTTAGCTTTGAATTGCAAAGTTTTCGGTGGTTTATTAAAAATCAAAATACTAATTAGCCATTAGCCAACTAAACTTAAAAACATTTAAGCCATATCAATCGAGGCATTCGTATACAAATTATGAGGTTACATTTGGTTAGTGTCACAGAATAAAAGGGATAAAAACATGTTTGTTAAAATGTTAAAAATAAATTTATAAAACAAATGATATGATTTAAATATGTTTTTGAAATAGTTTTGGAGTGAAACTGTATCGTTTCAAAACATGAGATATAATAAGATATGTTTTTCTGTTTTTATCTCTTTTATCCTTGAGACAGTAATCAAATGCTACATTATGAATAAAATATCAATATTTAGAATAATTACCTAAATTTTTTATACCATCAAATTTTTTAATTTAAAATACTAAAAAAATATATCTAAATTAGATCCAATGGATGGAAGTTTTTTACTCCCCAAAAATTAGGCAAGTAAAATTACAATCCTATTAGTTTTAAAAATTTATAACAAAAATTATAATTTGAGTAATCTGGATTTTTTTGCCCTATATTTTCCATTAAATACTTGTTACTTGAATTAGTTTAGTTTGGATAGTTTAGGTAAGAATTAATTATAAATTAGCTCCTCTAGTTTTGATGAGAACCGGATTAATTACTCTTTATTATTTGAAAAACTAATTATTATTTTTAATTTTCATTTAAATGCACTTAAAAAAAGCTTAACATGATATTTCAATGATTATTCATTCTTTCCATGATTATTAAATAATATTATAGGTTTTATTGAGAATGTTATCAATTATTTCTCAATTATTATTTCCTAATATATAAAAGAAATAGTTCATGAATATTTAATTAAAATAAAGTTTCTGATTTTAAATTATCTGATATATTTTTTACATAATTTTATTATATTTATTATTTATTTTTCCATCAATCACGTTCAAAATATTAAGGTATTATTTTAATTATTTTTTGAAAACTTGCTTTTAAGATCATTATAGGATTTTTCTTAGAAAAAAGTGCTTGCAATTAAAAAGACATGTTTTTGTTAAAGCAATTAAGAAATGCATTAAAATCTTTAACAAACCTTTACTTTATTAAAAAACATGCTCGTGATAAAAATATTATGCCATTGTTTTTTAGAAGACTAGGAATGTTTTATGATGATATTATTGATTGCTTTATTAATAAATATGTATTGCCCTGGAATCTTTATAACAATTTTCTTATTAATATTGAATGAGAATTAAATATTTTTTCTTAATTTTTTTATTATGAAATTTTATATAATTTTTTTTTTCAGATTTTGTTCTTATTTTTTTCCATATAGTTACAGAAAGATGTTCAATTTATTATTTTTTAATTGAAGCTTGCTTTCACAATCACGAAGAGTTTTTGCTTCAAAAAAAGGCTCTAAAATGATATAGTTTCTCCAAAATGTTTTTTATTGTCATTGTTTTTATTCAATTAAGTATGTTGTAAAAGGAAAAGACAATTTCAATAAATAAAAATATACATTCTCTTCAATAACTTATTCCTTTTCTTTCTACAAATTTCTATTTTTTATAATCATTTAAATAAATAAAATATGGATTCTAGAAAGCAAGATTATTAAACCCGTTATAGCCATGATCTAGGTCATGAATTCAATAGTTAACTTGATTTAATTCTGATCAATCCAAAAACATAGTTGTTTCAAGATTTTCTTATATAAAAATATTAAATTGATGTTGTCCTAAAACATTTTTAAATAAAGCCAAGTTTTTAATGGGTTGATCAATTCACAAGTGCACCTGCTGGGCCGGCTAGGCAATTCTAAATCAACTCCCACATGATTTGATTTGAAATTATGACTGGTTCAACAATTGAGTTAATGGGTTATCATATTGACTTACTAGGCTAGATTGAGTTTAATAACATTGATAAAAAAAAATAAAAGGGATCAGTATTTTACTATGGATCAAGACTCATTTTGCATTGTGAATCACTATAGTGTAATGATATTTTTCCCTTCATAGTAAAAACCACTAAAGCGAAAATCGATAGTAAAATGATCTTTTCACGAGGTACATTTGACAATATTCATATCTTTTTAGCAGAACAAAATGATTTAATTAGCCTTAAAAGCAAAAGAAAAAAAAATTGGCATCCAGGGTTGTCACGACCCGAATCCCGGGTCCGTGACCGGCAACGCAGGAGCGGTGTCGAAAGGACACCCCACCTACGCTAAGCCTCAAAACGAACATATCAAAAGAACAATTTATTCAAAAATACGCAGCATTTCATAATCTTCAGAAATATTATATTATTCAAAACTGATGAAACCAAAAGATAGTTTAAAACTCTTCATCAGTAATTAAAACAAAAACAATAATCTATAATACTCATTATATTGTCAAAATCCAAACTTAATTAAAACAAGGTAATAGTGGAGCGTCTAAGACATCAAATCAAAACTAAAAGGAAAGCCTCGCAAAACAAGCAAGGCATACCGACCAAAATTGAAGAAGCAGGAACACTCTACAAAGTCCAACTGCTATCAGAAACTAAGAACCTGAAATAATATTAAGAATGAGGGGTGAGTTCAACCAACTCAGTGAGGGAATAATATTTAATGTACATTTTAGATATTTTAGATATTTATAGTTTGCAAGATGATTTATCTTGATATACATATACATATACATACTAAACATATTATCATAACGTAATGGAATACATGTAAGAGATCAGATGACACCCGAAGGTGACCAGATGACACCCAAAGGTGACCAGATGACACCCGAAGGTGACCACTGTGGGATGATCAGTCGTCACAGGCTGATGCCTCTCTCACCAGCTAGGTATACAGAATACTATGTGCACATAGGCTAACTACTCTCCGTTAGCATGGAGTTACTGACAAGTCCCATATCAAGGCATAATAGATATTCACAGAATCATCAAAGAAACGTATATCATATCAAATAGAATTTAGTTTGACAGATTACGAGTGCAAGTTCAAGAATAAATGAGTACTCGGAAAATAAACAACATATATAAGTATTCAAGAAATTAACTAGTACTCATTGTATAATCAACATACATATTTATTTATAATATATGCATATTAAAGATTATCCCACTCACCCGGAAGAATATAGATTAAAAGAAATATCAGATGAAAGACCCGAAAAACCTATTGAGGAATGTTAGGCGAACCTACAATAAATATACGAAATATCCTCAAAAGCAACTCAAAGCAACACAAATAAAAGATTCCAATGCATAAAAGAAAATCAGGTTTAGTCTCCTAGGATTAGGGACTAAAACGACAATTATCCAAAACAGGGACCAAAATGTAATTTTACCAAAACTAGACCAAACTGTAAATACATAACCATACTGAAATTTCACCCATAAACCATCCTCAATTCTGTCTAGAACGAACCAGGGACCGCACTGTAATTTTTATAAAGTTTAGGGACTAAAATGTAAATTCCTAAAATTGAGGGACCAAACTGAAAATATTCCAAATCAATTATCAAACTGAGATTCATCATCCTAAACCTCATAATAACACTGTCCAGAATCTCAAAATACATTTAGGGGTCAAATTGTAATTTTTCCAAAGTTTACTGACTAAACTGAAATTTTCATAAATCAAGGATCAAAATAAAATTTGGCCATCTTCAACCTCAAGACCATTCTGTCCAGATTTTCCAGCAAGGTAAAAATGAATTTCTTAACCCATAAAAATTAATTTAAACAAATCAACTCACAAATCCTTATTTCTAACAACATACTAATTAATCACCTAACATTAAACCCTTAATAATCATAAATCAATCTTAACAACATAAACTTCTAATCCTTATAAACCCTAATCTCTCTCTCTCTCTCTCTCTTTTTAATCCTTCCATAAACAAATCATAATTAAAAGTAACATGAGAGTGAATCACTTACTTGCTACGTTCACTTTTCTTAAACCCAAAACTCAAGATCAAAAACTGAAATCCTTGGTTTGACGAGGAGAGGGTCACGGCGGTCACAAGACTTAGAAGAGAGAACAGTAATTCTCTTGCAACTTTTCCTTATATACCTAGGTTAACTTAGGTTGGGTTTGGGCTGACTTGGGCTTGCATTTGACCTAAAAGTTTGGGTCTTAC
>Ga0307515_10016642_pt1 | contig 13446 bp, 5 predicted proteins | sample 17_EM_MG_FD_194513 | JGI IMG/M metagenome (GOLD analysis project Ga0307515, IMG submission 194513) | Populus trichocarpa ectomycorrhiza microbial communities from riparian zone in the Pacific Northwest, United States - 17_EM | ecosystem: Host-associated > Plants > Roots > Unclassified | place...
TCGCCGGTCACGTGCCGGAGGCACGTGCCCGTAGTATATAGTCTCCACGATCCCAGAGGCCTTACCTCCTTAAGGATTCGTCTCTCTCACCAATCTATCCTGTTCCAATTGTGTCCTTATAGCCCCCTGTCTATAAGATCCCCTTACATTTAAATTCTTCCTACTCTTTTTTAGAAGGGTAGTTGGCTTTAAGGACCAGATTGTTTATTTACATCTTTTATTTATAACTACCATCCTCCCTTAAAATCTCACGACGACCTAAACGGAAACTCTACGGATACCTTATGGAAAGCCATCACACAAAGGCAGGAAGGTCCCTCCGATAGCGAGAGATTGCGATAATATAACCCTCTGGGTAAGATGGCCAAACAAGCCCCAATACCTAGATGCTCTAGGAGCTTAAAGACTCTCGTATACTTATAGTTACCGCTGAGGAAAACGTAGATACCCTTTACAACGGTTGTAACGCTGCCGGAAAGTAACCGGAACCCCTTTGGCCCCACCTAGGCTAATCGGAAGATTAAGCGCTAGAGGTAACTCTAAGATCTTTCCTTAAGCTAGAAATGCCAAAGGAATACACTAACGCGTTTAACTAGGGAACCAACCGGAACTCTCTTAGAAGACCACCGGCCTATAATTGGCATAGTGGCGGTATATAAACTACTTATGAGCTAAGCAGGCCTACCCCTTTAGGTAATCTAAGCTAATTACTAACTTAAGACCCGAGCCTTGTTGGGAAGCCTACACTAGCTACTAGTACTAATACTACCTCTATAGTAGGAGCCTCCCCAGGCCCGAGTTTAGAAGGTTAAGAGCCCTATACTAATCTCCTTTAAGACGGATATTAGGAAGCTGTCGCAAGGCTCTTAAAAGCCATATAGAAGGAAACTACTAATAAATATATTAGAACCCTCTAAGGGCAAATCCAGATCTAGTAGGGTCTAATCTAAGCTAGGCAAATTCTTTTATAACCTAGTTAAGGCTAAGGGCTTCCTAGGAGCTACCTAGTACCTACCTAAGAAGGTGTAGAAGACTTAGAGAGTTATTTACGCTATAAACGGAAAAAGGATATAAACCGACTGGTTAAGGCCTCTAGTAGTTTAAAACTCCGCTATAGACCCAACGCCTAGCAGCTAGACGATTGGGTTTATAAGGTAGACAACTTCTTTAAGATGCTAATAATATGAGATAATACCAAAGAGCGTATACGCTGGATTATTAGCAAGATTAAAGACTAATTGCTAAACTAAATTATACTTAATCAGCTTAATAAAGAGCAAATTACTATATAGCTACAGCTGTAAACCTTCTTAAAGAAATGGACTTAAGATCCGTATATCGTATAATATAATAATACAAAGCTATTCTGGAATGGGACACAGCTAGACCGCCACGACTTCTACCAGTTTATAAACTTTGTGGAAACTTATACTTAGCAGATGGATCCAGAGCCCTTTAAAAATAAGGACGGTAATATCTATAAGAAGGAGAAGATCGGGTTTATCTGGGCTAGAATTAAGCTAATAATTCGCAACGAAATAAAGCGCGTAAGAGCCCTATTATGGATTACCATATATGCGGATTTTAAACGAGCAGTTCTAAATGCTAAAGATATGGTAAGGAACTAGACCTCTTCTGGTAGGAAGCCGGGGGGTCACTAAAAGTGTGGGCACTTTAATAGTAATATAGGGTAGACCTAACCTTTAAAGAAGCCGTTCTTAAAGAGAACTTTAGAAGGGTTAAAGTTAGAAACCTTAAATAACGGGAAAGACTTCTAGGGCTAACTTAACACCTATTCGGCACCTTTACGGGAATACTCTAAGAAGTTAAGAGAAAACTCTAGAGGTAGATTCTATTGGAAAAATAAGTAGGGCAATAATCGCACTAATAATTCAAAAAAAGAAAAGCCCTAGTCGCGGACTTCTTCCAGCTATAACTAAGGCAAGATATAGAAGGAGAGACTCTCCGTATTGCTGTTAAGCTGAAAATAATACTCCCTATAGGTAAGGTACAACAGTTCTAAGCACTATATAACAGCGGCGCCGAAATTAATCTTATATAATATAATTTAGTAAAAGAGTATAAACTTATCCCATTATAAAGGTAGCGGAAACCTATTATAGGCTTCCTAGATAAGCATTAGATTAAACTATATAGTACCCATAAGCTTATAGTGTTAGTGGCCAACATATATAACCGCACTAAGGTGGTTGGCCCGTAACCCTTCTAGGCGGCTAACTTTATAGGTTACAACCTTATCCTTAGATACCCTTAGCTAGCGGAAGCAGATCCTAAGATACGCTTTAAAACTGGAGCCTTTAAATAGTAGAATAATAAAGATTTGGAAGGGCGTATATTACTAATAAGCCTAAAGGATATTCTAGAGAATATAGCCCCAGGTAAAATAGTGTACGCTTTATACCTAAAGGAGTATTAGATCTAACCCCTATTTAATAGTAAAATGGGTATAAAGCCTAGTATAGGTAATAACCCCTCTATAACGGAGACCCTATGGGGAACTGCCAGATAGGCCGCGGAGACATTATAGGGAGGCGGCGATCTTAAGGATCTTATAAGATACTTTAACCGCTATAGGTTACTCTAGCTTAAGTAATATACGGAGAGTATACTACGGTACCTTAAACGCTGCGTTAAGGAGTTCCCTACCCTTTACTAACTACCGCATAAAACGGTTTAACGTATAGTAGTAACTATATATAAGCAACCACTATAGCATATAACGCTGCCCATAAGCATTTTAAGGGAGCTCTGGGACCTACCTAATAATAACGCGGAGGATAAACGCGACCCCAATTTATTAAATATTCTAGTAGGCCTAAGGGACTTACTAAGGGTATTTTTGGGTAGGAGAGCTAAAGTCCTACCGCAGAACTTAGAGTATAATTATATAATTAATCTAGAAGAAGGTAAATAACCGCCGAACCTTTTTATCTATAACCTCTCGCGTAAAGAGCTTAAGATCCTACGGAAGTACCTTAATAGGTCACTGGAAAAGGGGTGGATCCAGCCTAATAAGTTACTGTTAGGCGTACCAATCCTCTTTATCCTAAAACCAGATGGAACCATAAGGCTATATATAGACTATCACGGTCTTAATAAGATTATAATTAAAAACCGTTACCTACTACCACTAGTTAGTAAAATGCTAGATTAACTATCTAGGGCGAAGATCTTTATAAAGCTAGATCTATAAGACGCCTATTATAGGCTCCATATTAAAAAAGGGGATAAGTAGAAGACCGCTTTTAAGACCTAATACGGCCACTTTAAGTATCTAGTAATGCCTTTCGGGCTAGCTAATACGCCTATAATATTCCAATTATATATTTACAGAGCCTTAGGGGGACTAGTTAACCGCATATACGTTATCTATTTAAATAATATCTTAATCTACTTAGAAAACGAGGATTAACACAAGTAATATATCCACGAAGTACTGGAACGTTTGGATAATTAGGGCCTCTATACTAAGGCGTTAAAGTATATCTTTAATACTAAGCAGGTCGAGTTTCTAGGTTATATTATAACGCCTATAGGTGTAGTTATAGACCTAGTATAAGTGCAGACGATCCAGAAGTGGCCAGAGCTAGAGAGCTACTAAGATATTTAAGTATTCCTAGGCTTTGCCAATTTCTATAGGCGCTTTATCTATAACTACTCGGACGTCGCCTAATACCTATCTAACTATATTATAGAGGCTTCTTAAGACCTAACCTAAGGAGCAAAAAGCTTAAAGGCGGTAAGGAAGAAAACTAAAAAGGGACTAACTAAATAGTATAAGCCATGGTTATGGCCCAGAAAGGTTTAGAAGGCCTTTTAGGAACTTTATATAAAGTTTATAAAAGCTTTATTACTGCGGCATTTTAACCCAGATTAGCTATTAATAATAATCACTAATATATCAAATTTTGCCCTTATTAGTATCCTACTGCAACCTAATAGGCACCCAGACGCTACCTAGCTCCATTAAAAACCAGTAGCATTTTATAACAGAAAATTCCAGGGACCTAAAGTTAGGTATTATACCCACGATAAGGAACTGCTAGCTATAGTTAACTGCTTTAAACAGTGGCGACACTACCTTAAGCATGCGAGCTATACCACTTATATACTCTTAAATTACTATAATCTACGCTACTTTATAACTATAAAAGAGCTTACACCTTAATAAGCTAGATAGGCAGAGGAGCTTATACGGTTTAATTTTAAGATTAAATATAAGCCAGGAGAAAATAACCCTACTAATAAACTATTACGACGGCCAGACTATACCAAAGGCTTTAAAACAGGAGAAGGAAAACAGATAATAGATATCTTACTCCCTACATTATAGAACAAGCTCTAGGTATAGGATGCTTAAGCACCTATAGCTCTATATACTAAGTCTTAGGCAGTATAAGCCCTATTAGTTTCTACTAACGTTCCGGCTAGTACCCGGTCCGTTACTAATAAAGGTCCAAATATACCTAAACAGAACGTCCTTAATACATTCTCGGAACCTAGTAATATACTATCCCTAATTACTAAGCTATCCCCTTAAGCTAATAGTAAAGCCATAGAGTAATCAGAACTCAGAGCCCTGTAACAACTAAAGAACTTTAACCTCATAGCGGCCTTCCTAATGTATACGCATTAAAGAGTTGCAAGATCTATAGTACCATCTAGTCTTATACTTAGAGCAGTACGGGACAAAATAGCTTTTACCCAGGAACTATCCAAAAGTTTAACGGATCTCATCCGTGAGGTATAATGAAGGGACGCTTCCTATACTATCCTTAATACGGAAGTAGACCGGAAATATAACAGAAAGGAAGCTACTAGGCGCCACTATTAGAAACTAGACCCGATAGGCCTACTACGTAGAGGTAGCAAGGTTTAGGTGCTATAAGAAGCAAATCTATAACAGAAGATTCTTATAAAGAATTATAATAATCCCCTAGGCGGCCACTATAGTTAAGCAAAAACAGTAGAATTACTTTAGCGCAAATACTATTAGCTAAGGCTTAATTAGGAAGCAAAGGAGTATATTAGCCATTACGAGAAGTATTAAGTATACAAGATCCGCAGGCACAAGCCATAAGGTCTACTTAAATTAGTTCCCCCCGCCAGTAAGCCATAGCAATATTACGCCATAGACTTCATCACGGATCTCCCACTATCCAAAAATGGCTAAGGACAAACATACAATTCGGTCCTCGTACTTATCAATAGGTTTTCAAAGTATATCTAATACCTTCCCGTCAACAAAACAATCAACGTATAAAAGCTCGCCAACCTAATTAAGGAGAAATGCTTTCTTAAAGTAGATTAACCACACTCCATTATTACTAATAGGGGCAGCGTCTTTATAAGCCAATACTGGTCGGACCTATGCTTCTATTTAAAGATAGACCACCGGTATAGTACGGCTTTCCACCTGTAGACAGATGGGTAAACGGAACGCCAGAACTAGGAACTGGAGTCTTACCTATGGATATATTTAAACTACTAGTAAAACAACTAGTGCGAGCTACTTCTGTATGTGGAGTACGCTTACAATTTAAAGCAACATACATTGCATAAGTATACACCAATCTAGATTACCTATAGCGTTTAACCATTCGGGTTTAATGGTATACCCAACGATTACTGGCTAAGGCCGTATAATTAGTTATAGGATCCTACTGGGAAGTCCAAGGATATCCACCGGAGAGTATAAGGATACCTCTAGGAATAGGAGAAGTAATAGAAGTATACAAAGTAGAGCTTATAAGATGCCCAAGAGCAGCAGAGACTTTAGTATAACCATAAGCACCAGGATAAGCATTTCGGAGTAGGCAATAAGGTTCTATTACGTTTAACGAATATTAAGACCTATTAACTATTAAAGAAGCTCAATACAAGATACCTAGGTCCCTTCTAAGTTAAGGAACAAATTAGCAAGCTAGCCTATCGTCTCTAGCTACCCCCATCTATAGCCCGTATACATCTAATATTTCACGTAAACCTACTAAAGCCATAGCATAGACCACCGCTAGAAAAGAACTTCCGTCTAAGTCTAATTAAATACCCTAAAGTAGTAGGCGAGCGGTATAAGGTTAAAGCTATACTATGCTATAAGTCTATTAAGAACAAGCTTTAATTTGAAGTTAAATGGCTAGGCTAGCCCGCTAAGGACTCTATATAGGAACTAAAGGATCACCTCAATTATTATAAAGATATTCTAAAAGAATATTAGAACCAAGGTCCACAATCTACAAGTCATAAAAAGCGCTCTAATACTACGGTATTATCGCGACCTATAAAGAAAGCTCGCGAAAAGAGTAAATAGGTTAAATCGGATATAGAACGGACAGGCTCCGGAAACCATAGGGATAGGGCTACGGCCCAAGGCAGGACGGGTCCTTAGCCTTTTCATATATATAGTATAGAGTTAATAGGGCATTTTGCTAGAATTGCATTCCTATTCATTAATCTATACTAGAAACATTATTCTTAGGGCTTCCAAGCCCTTTCCGAAAGCCTTATAAGGCCTTCCCAAGCACCTAATTAAGGTCCTCAATTGCTACTATATACAAGAACAAATCCCAAAAGTCTAAACTACAAATGCCCAATCTAAAAAGCCACTACGCCTCATTATCATCAGGAGTAGGATCAATGTCCATTAGGCCACTAAGTAATAGCTAACGAGAATAGGATCTAAATGCCTTAGTAGGTGTACAAGTAGGCATAAAAACAGGGGCAGGACAATAAGGTGTAGCTAAAGCAGAGACTCTTAAACGCTTAACACTAACATTAGGTCCAAACCAATACCAACAAAGCTCTTACGGCGTAAGCTTATAGTCAATAAAGACACGCTTAAGCCTAGAATAAACAAAGACGTTAGCTGGCTGGTATAGTCCAGAACCACCAAGACCTTACTACAGCAACTATTAGTTACCTATCCGCTAGGTACCTAAAGGGTAACCTACCTAATACCGCATCATATTATGCTCTTTTAAAACTTAACACGTATACGCAAACTCCTTCCTATAGTAGACAGCGATCTTCTTCTTATCACCCCCATCTTTTACCCTATCCTTAGTATACCAACCTTACTCTCGCATTAGGCGTTACTAGCTAGCTTGCTAGGAATTATAGGCGGTATAGATAGCTGTGGCATAGTCTTAAATTTAACCTAGATGTTTAGCATTAGCGCTTAAATAGGAGAAAGCCCGGGCGATATAGTAGTCAAGGACATTAAAGGAACGTCACCACTTAGGCCCAGGCTATTAAAGTTAGTAATAGAAATCTATCAAGGATAGAAAAAGCTCACCTTAACGTAACTGCCGCTCTTAGTACGCATGCATCAATTACAAGGACTAAAGGTATTAGATCTAACACAGTGCGTCTTATTACAAGCCTCCAGAATCCTGTTATTAGATTTCTAGTCTTTTAAAGACATATAGGCAAAATTATTTAGGCAGAACCAGCACCAGTTACGGGTTAGCGGGGGTTAGGGTTCTATATACAAAGGCAAGGCCAAAATACGCTATGGAATTTGCTTAAAAGAGTAGTCAGCAGGAGAACGAAGAGGCATATTAAATTAATAACGAAAAAGAAGAAAATCTTAATAATATATTAAAGATACGTCCAAATTAGACAAAGGTTAATAATGGGAAGTGAGGTGTTAAGGAAAAGGATCAAGCTTAATAAGCAAAGTGTCTTTATACTTCACCGTCTAATACCCTTTTAGTAAATAGCCGCAACCTTACCGATATAACTCCATTACAATAGCGCTATTTAGAAAAAAGGAAATACGCATATAAGTTATTTAACCATTACTTCCTTATAAAAACTAACTATGCGGCCGGGGGAAGGCAATTAAGACGTTAAATTAAAGACGTATATAGGTTAAATTAGACCTAAAACGATACCATAGTATTAAAGAATAACGTTATAGACGTTCTTAACAATCGCATAATAGCTACAATTGCTATTGCGAAATGTCCCTATTTGCTAGGTAGTAGAGCTACGCCAAATATACGGCACAAGACTACCAGATTTAAAACCATATGCACTAAATCTTAAGAGATAAGTCTCTTTAACTAACTAATTAATACCTTAACCGCATTTAATAGCCTAAGGGCAAATATGGGAGCAATGCGTTAGTAACACAGGGAATTATAAGAAAAGGATTATGAGAAAAGATTATAGATTACATTTTAGCAGTTAAAGACAATGGCAAGCCAAGGCTCTATATATTAAATCCCATACTAAAGGTTCTACGGAACTATACTAGAACACCAAATTGCCTATAATACTTGTGATTAATTATAGACTAGCATAAAGGCTTAAAAGCAGAGTTGTATAAAAATCTTTATATTAGCCTAGGTAGTCACCAGCATGCTTCCGGTAGGCTTCTAATAGGTCTCCTAGCAATCCTCGCGTCTTTTCTCCAGTTATGTTTTTTTCTTATTAAGGTTTTTTAGGAGTTTAAAGTAGGGGTTAGATAAATAGATAATATACAGCGGCATACTAATACCTCTCCGATATCTCTCCAAACCTCTTCCGGGACAAGCCTTTATAATCTCCCTACCGCAAAGTAATAGCGATTGGGAGCCGACCGCAAGAAGGGGGGGGGCAATATAAGGGATATTATTGCGGACACCTCGGGTTGCCCTCAGGACAACCCCCAGACGCCCCTCGGATGGTCGCCGGTCACGTGCCGGAGGCATATACCCGTAGTATATAGTCTCCACGATCCCAGAGGCCTTACCTCCTCAAGGATTCGTCTCTCTCACCAATCTATCCTATTCCAATCGTGTCCTTATAGCCCCCTGTCTACAAGATCCCCTCATATAAATCTACAACAGAAGATTCTTATAAAGAATTATAATAATCCTCTAGGCGGCCACTATGGTTAAGTAAAAATAGTGGAATTACTTTAACGTAAATACTATTGGCTAAGGCTTAATTAGGAAGTAAAGGAGTATATTAGCTATTATAAGAAGTGTTAAGTATATAAGATCTGCAGGCACAAGCTATAGGGTCTACTTAAATTAGTTCCCCCCGCTAGTAAGCTATAGTAATATTATGCTATAGACTTTATTACGGATCTCCCGCCATCTAACTAAGGATGAATATATAATTTGGTTCTCGTACTTATTAATAGGTTTTTAAAGTACGTCTAATACCTTCCCGTTAATAAGACAATTAATATATAAAAGCTCGCCAACCTAATTAAGGAGAAATGCTTTCTTAAAGTAGATTAGCCGCACTCTATTATTACTAGTAGGGGTAGCGTCTTTATAAGTTAGTATTGGTCGGATCTATACTTCCATTTAAAGATAGACCACTATTATAGTACGGCTTTTTACCCGTAGACGGATAGGTAAACGGAACGCCAGAACTAGGAACTAGAGTCTTACCTATGGATATATTTAAACTACTAGCAAGATAACTAGTGCGAGCTACTTCCGTACGCGGAGTACGCTTACAATTTAAAGTAATATGCATTGCATAAGTATATACTAATCTAGATTGCCTATATCGTCTAACTATTTGGGTTTAATAGTATACCTAATAATCACTAGCTAAGGCCATATAATTAGTTATGGAATCCTATTAGAAAGTCTAAGGACATCTACTAGAAAGTATAAAGATACCTTTAAGAATAAAAGAAGTAATAAAAGTATATAAAGCAGAGCCTATAAGATATCTAAGAGCAGTAAAGACTTTAGTATAACCGTAAGCACTAAAATAAGTATTTTAGAGTAGGCGATAAGGTTCTATTATATTTAATAAATATTAAAACCCGCTAACTATTAAAGAAGCTTAATGTAAGATACCTAGGTCCTTTCTAAGTTAAGAAACGAATTAGTAAGCTAGCCTATCGTCTCTAGCTACCCCCATCTATGGCCTATATATATTTAATATTTTACATAAACCTACTAGAGCTATGGCATAGACTAATACCGGAAAAGAACTTCCGTTTAGGCCTAGTTAAACACCCTAAGGTAGTAGGTAAGCAGTACGAGGTTAAAGCTATACTATATTATAAGTCTGTTAAGAACAAGCTTTAGTTTAAAGTTAAATAGCTAGGCTAGCCCGTTAAGAACTGTTATGGGATACCCCCGTAACACCTTGCATACGTCTACCTGTTTTTACTAACTTAGTAATTAGAGACCAACCGCAAAATAGCAATCTGACGGCAATCTAACGGCAATCTACGGCATTCTGCCATATTCTGCCAAGTCCTACTAAATTCTGCTAAGTTCTGCCAGGACTATAACCTAAACCCTATTCTGCCCTATATACATATTAACTAAGTAACCAAGTCAACAATATATGCCCTTTCTTCCCAATCTCCTACCTTCTCTCCTTACGCAACGTCTTGACCTTATTATATAGTTTATATATATAGCTTAATAATATCTACTTTGCTATATATTATTGTCGCTTATACTTACTCCGTAACACTACGTTGCGTCAACTACTTACACTACCGCCCGAAATGGAAAACGCACCTAAAGCCCCCGTAATGGCCACCGATATTATATCTATCCTTTAAAAACAAATAGTAAGTATGTAGAAGTCCTTTGTAGAGGCCCTTAAATAATAATAAGTCGCCCTAACCTAATAGCAAGCCGAGTAAGAGGTACGGCATTAGAAAACAATAGAAGCCCTCTAAGAGGAAGTCCGTACCCTTAAGATGCCTACGCTAGAACCTTAAGACCAAATACCATCGCTAGAGGCTTATATACAAAACGCGAGCCCTAAGCTTATAGTAGCTGTCCACCCCGAATTAACTACCGTACTATAATGATCCGAACGGTTACCTAACCCCCTAATATTCACTAGTAAATAATAAGAACTCTAATTATTTCTAAGCCAGCTTAAGAATAAACTAACTGGAAATACTAACCGCTACCTAACTAAAGCTAACCGACTCTGTTACGCCCTAAGTTAACTAGGAGGAGAGGTAGCTAACCTTATTAAACCCCTTTAGCCGAACTTAGTATAAAGCCTAGTTGTACTTCTTAAAGCTATATACAGTAACCTAAACTACTAAGCCACCGCTTAGAGAAAGATAAACTATATAGCTTAGGGAACAAAGAGCTTTCTAGTATACTTCTCCGAATTTAACTGTTACGTAAGGGAAATAGGCTAGAACAATTCCGCACTAATTAACAGCCTCGTTAAATTATTAAGCCCTAAACTAAAAACCTCCCTAATAGGCGTAGACCTACTAGGAGCCCTTAATACCTACGTAAACGTTATTAATAAACGGTATAATGATATACTACGCCTAACACCAAAACACGCCCCTTAATACAATACGGCAACCCCGTAAACGTCTGTTAAGTCATTATCTTAGCCTAAGCACCCCGACGCTATAGATATTAACACTAGGACCCTAAGATATGCCCTATTAGGGTCCTCTAAACAAGAATAACGTATTAAGCTAGGCCTCTACTTTAAATGTGGAAGTAACTCCTACCTCTTTAACCACTGCTCCGCCCCTTTTTAAAAAAATCTATAAATAGTTAACGCTAGTAGCCCACCGCCCTAATCCTCTAGCTACCGTCCCCGATCTTTATCTAGCTCTAGCTTAACAATTAGTAAGCACTATTTGTAAGGACGAAGCTCCAACTAACGTCCCATAAGAACCCCACCTTAATTGCCTCTAAAAGGAAGGTCCCGGAGCTAAGTCGCTTTCTAGAACAGCTCTGCCACAGGATTTCATTAAACGCATTTAACGTCACGAACTCCGACTCTTAAGACCGTAGTATAACTATTAACTGCCGCCTTTAGTAGAATAGTTAATAGGCTAATACTTAAATCCTAATCGATATAGGAGCTAGCAACATAGGATTTATTAATAAGATCTTTGTGTAAGATAATAGTTTTACCCTAATACCCCTTAACCGGTATATTAACGTATTTGGATTTAATAGTAAACGCACTATCTTAGGCCGTATTACTTACGTAGTATTCCTAAAACTCTAATACCTAAACTACAAAGAATTAATTAAACTTTTTGTTACCACCCTGGGTTACCCAGTAATCCTTAAATAACCCTAGATAAAGCTATATAAGGTAACTATTAATTAAGACAACCTTAAGCTTCTATTTACCGCCTCCTATTACAAGCAGAAGTGCCTTATAACTCGCTACTTAGACCTAGAACTGAAATCTAAAAAATCTACTAGGATCTACCAGTTTAAGATTTCCACTAATGTCCACTTCACGCCCAAGGAATCCACTAGATGCTACTAGTATAAGAATTCCACTAAATCCTATTAATATAAGAATTCCACCGACATCCGCTAAGGATCCGAAAACTCTACTAAACTCTATAAGTTATTACCGAGTACTGCACTGCCCTAAACTAAGCAGAAACTTAAGCTTAGCATACGAAAATACCAAAAGGACTAGTATTCTACCATAAAAAGGATTCTTAAAAAACCCCAACCTAAATCTAACACTAACTCCATACTTAATACCGAACCTAAACCTAAATAAGAAGCTATAGACAATCCGAGCGAGCTTGGCACCCTAAATATCCGCATAATTAGAGCTACCCCGCTAGTGCGACTTACTAAGAAACCCGAATATACGATCTTTGCTATCACTATAGCTGATATTAAGAAGGCCTTAGCACTAAAGAAGTACACCGACCCTACTATAAAGGTACTAGTAGAGTACCACAACCGCCTAGAGGTATTCTTATAAAAGGAAGCCAATAAGCTACCGGAATACCGATCGTACGACTATAAGATTATACTTAAAGAAGGAAAGCAGTCTGGATTTGGACCCCTATACGGGATATCCTAAAACAAACTCCAAGTGCTATAAAAGTATTTAGACGAGAACCTAAGTAAAGGATTTATTAGAGTAAGCTTGTCGCCTATAGCCGTACTAGTGATTTTCGTTAAGAAACCTAGCGGCGGTCTGCGCTTCTATATAGACTACTAAGCTCTTAACGCCGTTACCGACAAGAACTAATATCCGATCCCGTTAATATAAGAGACGCTAAACTAACTAAGTAAGGCTCATTACTACACGAAGCTTAATATTATCTCTACATTTAACTATCTACGTATTATAAAGGGAGACAAAGAGCTTACTGCATTTTATACCCGATATGGACTATTTAAGTACTTAGTAATACCCTTCGGCCTTATAAACACTCTAAACTCGTTTTAATATTACGTAAACGACACCCTACGTCCCTACCTGGACATCTTCTATACTATTTATATCGACGACATTTTAATATATAGTAATAACCTAACCGAACATTGGAAATACGTTAACTTTATGTTACGGCACTAACGCGCGTAACCTGGATAGGGCCTAGTCAGGGGGGTTCGCTTACGTCTTGGCTCCATGTATATAGACGTGTCCTTTCCACGACCTTCTTCTGCTCCTCATCTTGATATCCGGGTCAATAGACTACCA
>Ga0307515_10016643_pt1 | contig 13446 bp, 1 predicted proteins | sample 17_EM_MG_FD_194513 | JGI IMG/M metagenome (GOLD analysis project Ga0307515, IMG submission 194513) | Populus trichocarpa ectomycorrhiza microbial communities from riparian zone in the Pacific Northwest, United States - 17_EM | ecosystem: Host-associated > Plants > Roots > Unclassified | place...
TATACCTATTATAAGCCTATAGACACCTTAGCTAGCCTTATGAATAACCTACACTCCTCTATTATAATGTATGAAGTCTTAAACCCACTAGGCAGCACTTAAGCCTTTACTACAGATATTTAATATCTATAGACAGACTTAGACGTCTACTTTACGGACCGCCGTTACCGCTAGCAGCACCCATACCGACCAAGTCCTACCTATAACCCCCGCAGCAACTCCCGTATAAAAGTATACCCCCACAGATAAATAAGCCAGAAATGCTTTGTGTGTAGTAAGGAAGAATATTGGTCTATAAGGTATACCTAGGAAGAACGTAATAGGTTTAAGAAGAGATTTAATAAACGGATTAACTAGTTTATCTTAGAATATAAAGAAGAGGAAGAAGAGGAGCCCCCTAATAAGTTAATAGAAGCCCTTATAATTAACTTTAACCTAGACAACTAAAAATAGGAGACCCTAGAGACGTTCCTAACTACTTTTAGACCTTTTATAGATAGCTAAGCCTTTAATATTACGACCGTATTAGCCAACCGTTCCTTTATACACTTAGTTACGCCTAAAAACTATTTTATAAGCACCCCCGTTACGGACGTTATAGATTATAAGCAGGACCTATTTATATATATCACTACAGAACGCTATACCCCTAAGGAATTCTACGGTATTATAATCAACATAGGCGCCTTTAAGAAGTCTACTATAGGCTACGGATAATACCTCGCATATAGGACTACCGTAAATAACAATACGGACATTAATATTACGCAAACTAGGGCCGTAAACGTTTAATTCGGCATTAGCTTAACTGCATTAATTAGATTAGTTGCAGTTAAGACCCTAATTAGCCTAGTTAACTTCCACATAGTAAAAGCAGACACCCCTTTCTTACTTTGCCTTACGGACATAGATAGGTTACAGGTTTACTATAACAATATTACGGACACCTTAATTGGCCCCGTAACTGCCCTAGGAAGTAAGTATATTACCCTACCAATTATATAACAATTTAGACACCCGTTCCTTATATAGGGAGAGACTTTATAGACCTATATTTAGGAATCTTTTAACTATAACCTATACTACCTTACTAGTACGGAGATCCACCATCTGCACCGCCGTTTCGGCTACCTGTTAGCTAAAAAGCTATATAGAGTCCTTAAACGCTCTAGACACGACGACGTTAATAAAAAGGCAGTTAATTACCTAACCAAATACTACTCCTTTTGCTAGAAATACGGACGTTCCCTAGGCCGATTTAAGTTTACCCTTTATAAGGACCTTAACTTTAACCACTTAGTGTACGTAGACATTATGTATATTAACGGCAGCCTAGTATTATATATAATTAATAAGGCAACCCGCTACTAAGCCGCCCGTTAGTTGTAAAATATATCCATAAAGCATATTTAGGATATTTTACGAACCTACTGGATTAACACGTACGTTAGACCTCCTAAGTATATTACCTATAACGCCGGTAGGAACTTTATTAGTAAAGAATTCTAGTAGTATACTACGGCCATAGCTATATTAACAAAAGCTGTTCTAATTAAGGCGTATTAGTCCGTTAGGCTTATTAAGCGAGCTTACCTAGCTCTATAAAGAGCTTATTAGATTATTACGGACAAGTGTAAGGACATCTAAAAGGAACTGGCTTTATAGATGGCCGTAAAAGCCGTTAATAATACCGCTAGCCCTAACGGATTAGTACCCACCCTTTTAGTTTACGGAGCCTACCTAAGGATAAGCAACCTAGGCCCCCTTACCCCATCTATTACGGAATAAGCAGCTATAATATAGAAGGCAATAGCCGAAATAGTTAAATTACGGGCTAAACAAACTATTAATAACGCCCTATATTACCGTAACGGACCTAATATAACCTTAGTATATAACCTCCCGCTTAACTCTAAAGTCCTTATATAGTATAAAAGCGGCAGTTAGAATGGACCTTACTATCTACTGGCCGTAGAAAATAAGATATACTATATATAGCTTCCTAGTAGGCCAACTAGCTTTAGAAGCACGTCCGTAAAACCCTACTTTTGGCCCGAAAACACCTATGACGTTAAGCTAGACGAACTAAAAGCAACCACTAAACTAGATGAACTAGAAACAACTGCCGAATTAAATAAACTAAAGGCACCCTTACCTACCCTAGAGGTCCCCTAAAAATCTATTAAACCTACTAAACCTGCTATAAAGCGTGGCTAAGGACGTCCCCGTAAGAATCCCGTAACGGAGAACTACCTAACCTCTATAGGCACATCCGTAAAGTAATCTCTGCCTATAGATATATTAGTTCTAGTACAGGAAACCCCTTTTACGGACTTACGGCGTAAAGAGATTAACGGACTACTTAAAAAGGGTATCTTTGCGATTATAATAGAGAGAGACGTTCCGCAAGGCGTCTGTATATTTAACTTACGCTTTATTAACGAGATTAAGCACCCTAGTACTAACAAAGCCTTTAAGAAATTAAGGCTCGTTATATAAGCTTATAATAACTAGGGAAAGGACCTAGTCCTTACGTAATCGCCTATAATTTAACGGGTTAGTTAACGGATTATACTCGTACTTACGCCTAGACTATAGTAAACTAAATCCGTAGCCCTTTACTTACGGGATATCTTATAAGCCTACGTGCAGTCTAATACCTACCTAAGTAGGGATATCTTTATACGACTACCCTATAAGCTTAACCTATAACTAGGAATAATTTTATAGGCTGTAAAACCTCTTTATAGAGTACTAGAAGCTGGAAACCATTGGTTTAAGACATACCACTAGCACCACGTTAGTAAACTCAAAATAGAACAGTTGACCTACGACCCCTACCTCCTATACAGCCCATTAAATGGCCTTAGTATTATTAGACTCTAAATAGATAATACCCTCTTCTTAGCAAACCGGACATTTGCGGACGCTAAAGAGACTAAACTATAAGAAGCTAAGTTCCTAGCAAAGCCGCAAGAGTAGTTAACTAAGTAGACTCCAATTAAGTTTAACGGAGGCTTAATTATATAAAAGGGCAACTTAATCTAGCTAACCTAGGAACGCTAAGCTTAAAACCTAAAGCTCGTTATAGCAAAGCCTACGGACCTTACTAGTTCCCGCGGAGAAACCCGTAAGACTATAAATATAAAGGACTAATACGCTATACAGCGTGTAAGAGGCGCCTATATTACCACAGTCTACCAACCCAAATCTACCTATAACTTATCCTTTGCGGCCCAGGCAGTAAATCCGCAAGAAGAAAATATTAAGCAGCTTAATAAGCGCATTTAGTGGCAAATTAATAATGCAGTAAGGGGACTTACTTTTATACTACTAGACCTAAGTTCCCTTAGCTTACTGGCATTTACGGACGCCTCCTTTGCTAATAATAAAGACCTATTATTATAAATTGGCTTTGTAATTGTACTTATAGACCGTAATTAGGACGCAAATATACTATACTAGTCTTTAATTAAGTGTAAATAAGTAACCCGTAGTGTACTAGCTTCTAAACTATATGCACTAGCTTATAGATTTAATATAGCAGCCGCAATTAAATTAACGGTCCAGAAGATTCTATAACTGGAGTAGTTACCCCTAGTTTTATGCACCGATTTAAAGTCCCTTTACGACTGCCTAGTTAAACTAGGTACGATATAAGAGAAGAGGCTTATAGTTGACCTAATGTGCTTATATTAGGCTTATAAACGATATAAGATTATAGAGGTTAAATAGATTAGCAGCGGAGACAACCTAGCGGACGCCATAACTAAGGTAAAGCCATGTTAAGCCCTTAAAACCCTAATCGACATAAATAAGCTTAACTTAAAAGTTATAAAATAGGTAAAACGGGACTAACGGAGTACCTATAGTACGCCTACGGCCCGTTAAAAGGCCGTACGGCTTATTATACGGCCTATTCTACGGACTGTAAGCTATTAGGTGGAAAAACGGTAGAAAGCTGTAATGGAACTTAGTGGACTTACGTAACCTGCCGAATTCTGCCATATTCTGCCATAGTGGTTGAATTAACTAATTATGATTTTCTATACCGGGCATGGAAAATCGCCATTGGCTTGCTTAGCACTAGCGCCTTAGTAGCCCTTAAAATCTAACTTATGGCTCGTCTACTGCCTGTTAAAAGCCCGTACGGTTTATTTTATGGACCGTAAGCAGAACTTACGGCCAGCTTGAGGTACCGTTTGGAAGGTAGCCTAGACGGTACCTTAGGGGAGATTTCCTATGTATTTTCCTTTGTGTTTTATGGTTTTATTAAAGCAATTACGGAGGCTGTATATAGGTGGTTTCATTTTTTAAGTACTGCTAGTGTATAATTACAGCACCTGTTATACTAAACGCGTGCTTACGCGTTCGGTACACTAGGTACGCGTTTACGCGTTTAGTGCACCAACTACTCGCTTACGCGTCTGGTGTACTTATAAAGTACTAACTAATTAAGGGGGAGGTGCATCAGTATATAGACTACGTAGTCTGCTTTATATAATCGACAGTCACCATCCAAACAAGCATACGATACTACATGTATTTCGTGCCCGTGGATACGACTCACTCGTGCTATTAAGTTAGTACGAACAGTATAGAATAGACATAGAAATTTCTTTAAAGCCTTCTTTCCCTTTTTAAGAGATAATATACAATCCGTGGCTTATATATTATTTTTAGTCTAATAATACCTAACATTCCGCTTACTTTAGTAAGGTTTTAAGATTATAGAGTGACCGTGTTTTTATATTAGAGGTATTACGACGTATAGGGTTATACTAGATTTCTAAGTTTTAGTAGATAGAGATTAGATAGGTTCTATTACTTATAATTCCTATACCTCTAAATATATATTCTGTATAGTATAGGAGAGATATCTATAGTTCCTGCTATGTAAGGGACCGAAGGCTTTAAACTGTCCCTATTGCAGTTAATAATAAATACTTATTATTTGCGTAGGAGGCTGCTAGGTGCTATAGGGGAATCAGCGCAGATCTCTAAGGTCACGGACTTTATTAAGCTTCGTTACTAAGTAAAGAGGCTGCCTATAATTAGGAGAAATTATAATACTAAAGGAGTCATTATGCGGATACTAAGGAAGGCAAAACTAGGGCTTGTTATTAGCGAGATTAGGGAAAGATTAAGAGGAATAAGAGCGAGAATCTAGATAATGCGCGTTACGTTAGTATGTCACATATAGGCTGTAGGGGCTAAGCTTATTAAATGGAGAATTATGAGCTACTAGGGCGAGAGTACTAAAAATAAAAAGCGTGCTAAGTAAGCCTATGCCTTAGTAAAAGAGGTACTTAGAGACATTAAGGCCTAAAAAAGCGTATATAAAAAAAGGCGGTACTACAGATACGACTACTAAAACTAATCTTATAACCCTAGCCACTCTTACTACCTTTTTTTAGCTTAAGGAGGCTGGTTTCCTAAGGCGCTATAGGAGTTTTAAAGGAGTTCTATACAAGTTATATAGGAGTCCTAGAGGAGTTATAAAGGAGTCCTAAAAGATTCTTAGAGAATTACTAAGAGATTGCTATTAAGGGGCATAATATTCTATAAAGGTAGTTAAAGGGAATCAGGCTATAACCTAGCCTTATAGCCGCCCTATTACCTTACTACCCTATTACGCTATTACCTTATCACCTTATTACCTTCTTGCCCTTTTTTGCTTTAGTTAATCTCTTTATTAATAGGATACCCCTACTTTTTAAAACAATATATAAACTTCCTATTATAGCATTTATTGGCGCTACGTTTATTTATTTACTTATTCTTAGTTAAGTAGTACTTTTATAGCTTTATTTACCAACTACCTTATAGCGTTTTCTCCGCTTTTAAATAATTTTTTACTTCCTCCCTCTCTAAACTATTTTTAGAGTCTCCCTTTATTACTAGCTTAAAAATATCTCTCCTATTTCGGCTAAGTTATTATATATATTATTAGAGCTGTTCTAGTGTACTGGACTAGCCATTAAGGTTTATATATATAGCCTCTTAAAGTAAATTACTAACTAAAAATTAGGCTCTATTCTTATAGAAATTCTATCTATCTATCGCAGTCACGTAAGGGGATATTGATTTTAACTGTATAATTGGGAGACGCAGGGCTATAAGGTCACTCTAGGGCTAGTTCTTAGCGGTTTTGCTAGTACCTAGCACTTAAATCTGCTAAGGATTTGCCCTAAAGTGACTAGATGTCCCCGACCGCAAGCCTATAGCTGCAAAACTATCTAACTGTAGTAGTCGCACTAAGCCGGGTTCTTAGCGGTTTTGCTAGTTCCTAGCACCTGCTAAAGAATTGCCTTAAAGCGCTATCTATATATAATGCATACTAAGTGCAAGGGATAGCGGGTGGGAAAAGCGAATTAGCCACGTAGTGACTGCGTTCGATATTCGCGAATATTGTAGAAGGTCTTAGTATTGTATATTGCTAAGATGGACACTGCTAAGCAACATATAGACGCTAGTATCTATCTATTGCAGTCACGTAAGAGGATATTAATTTTAACCGTATAATTGGGAGATGTAGGGCTATAAGGTCACTCTAGGGCTAGTTCTTAGCGGTTTTGCTAGTACCTAGCACTTAAATCTACTAAGGATTTGCCCTAAAGTGACCAGATGTCCCTAAGCGAAGCTCCTGCGCCTAATAAGACATTACCGTATTCTGCTATATTCTGCTATATTCTGCCATATTCTACCATATTCTGCTATATTGCCGCATTCTGCTATATTTTGCCACATTATCGCATTCTGCTATATTCTATTAACCCTAACTTATAAGCCAACTAATTAGGATTTTCCATGCCCGGTATAGAAAATCACTATTAGCTTACTTACCACTAGCGCCTTGGCGGCAGTCTTAATATCTAGCTAGCGATCCTTACGCTAAAAGCGGTACACTACGCTAAAAGTAAGAGTTAAGGCGACGGAGGTTAGTAGTCTTAGTCCTAATATATAGGCGAAAGGCTTCTAATAACCACTAACCTAGTTGCTGAATTTGCTAATGTAAATACCCTAAATCTTTGGCGAACTGGGTAGCGCCCTAGCGGAAGGAGTAGTTTAAGTAGCTATTTAGGTTAATTCTAGCGGTTACTAGGCGGGATAAAAGGATCTTGCGAACCCCTAGAGAGGCAAAGAGTTTTCCATTAAGACTAAATAAGGGGGAGTTAAGGGGTTAGGGGTCCCTATTAAACAGCTTTATTATAGCAGCAACTGGGCATAATAGGCCGCCTACTGTCGTAATGGCGATATTAACGCCCTGGTATTACTTGTCGGCTTTACTCTATTTAAGGCGGAATGTTATCCCACTAGGCGTAAAGGTGATATTGCGTTGGGTAGCCTTTTTCGCTAGGAAAGTTATTTGGTTCTTAAGTTCCGCCGTAATATACGTAATCTCGCCCATCTATAGAAATCTAGTAAATGCGAGGGTAAATACGGCATTAGTGTTAATATCTAGTAGCAATAGGCCGTGTGTTACTACCTAGGCTAGAATATCCCTAGTAATAGGCTACTTATCCTTCTTTACTAAGGGAGAGATAGCGGCTGCTCTGGCGAGTAATCGGTATACTATAGGATCTTTAAATGCCGCAATTAAGATGCTGTAATCTACGTGATGTGAGCGAATTATGGAGATATAGGCTTATAAGGTTTCGGCCTTAAGCCTACCTATCTATGGCTAGGAGGTGCTGAACGCGCGGCAGGTAATCTATTTGCCTAGTTTACGCAGCTTAGCTAGGTAGGAAGAGACTCCTTTAAGTGCATAGTATAACTCCCAGCTATTAACTGCTAAGGAATAGTTCCTACGGGTTACTGGCGTAAGGCCGTGCTAGAGAAGGAGCACGTAGAGGTTAGATAGCGTATTAATGTTATTTTTAAAGTTTATAGGCGGTTATAAGTAGTCTATTAGGTTTCCGGCACCTAGTTAAAACTTATTAGCTTTAGTAGTAGTAAATTAAGGGCCTAGTGTAGGCAGAACTGATAGATAGCCGCGGCCTAGAATTAAGATAGTGTATTAGCTAAGCTATTTAAATCACCTGGGATCTACTTCGCGGATAGTATAATATTATAAGCTATAGTAACTAGTAAGATCTTATAGAGCAATTCGTTTACTATACCGCGGATAATAGTCTTTTTAATACTATAGTAAACTACCATACTATTAGTGTGAATAGATAGCGCGCTATACTGCTAGTTAGTAGACTATAGATTAAATGCGTAAGCAATAGCATGCATCTCCTTTGGATTAATATAGTCTACTTATTAACTGGGCTTAGGTAATATACTAAACGCCTAAGATTAAGGGAGGTTGGCAGTGTACTACTACTAGTTATCCCCGCATTTAAGTTCCTTAAAGAAGTAAAAGCCGCCATACCTAAACTGGGTAGAGGCGTTAGTAAAGAGATAAATATAGGTACGCTTAACGTTGTTAAAGAACAATACCCTATTACTTATAGTAAGTAGGTCAAGCTAGATATATAAGTCACTTCGCAACTTAGTGCTAAATTACCTAGGTTTATGCTTATTTACCAGAGTCTCTAGCTAAGTAGTAATAAAGATCTAGAGGGATTTAGAGTAAGATTAACTAAGCCTAATTATATAGGTATACTATGCGAGGTAGCCCGCGAGCTGCTAGGCTTAAAGGAACGACAGTAAGCTATATTAGAGTGCGGTAGTGACCTCCTTAATAGCGCATAATTGTTTCTGTGGTGATAATCGAGTTTATATTTATATGGTGTTAATAGTATATCCTAAAACCTTAATAACGGTTCCTGCTGTATCCTTAGAGTTATTTTAAGGAATACCTAAGGAGTTAGTAATAGAGATGTAGGTCTGGGTAATAGCCGCTAAGTTGTTTGGGTTGGTAAGGATAAAGATAAAGTTATCTAGGTAGTGTTCTACCTTGTAAGGTAGTTATAAATAGAGTATCTAGTATAGGCCTTCTGCGAAGAGGTTAAATATAAGTGGCGCAGTTTAAAGACTAAAGGATAGGTAGTATTCCTAGTAGGTTATACCTTCCTAGGAGAAGCCCATTAATGTTCTTGCCCTATAGGATAGGGGGACTATACAGAACGCATTTTTAATATCTCTCTTAAGCAGTAGATATTTACGGCCTATAGAAATAACGTAGGCCTAAATAGCGGTAACTGTAGTGTATACTAGTGCTCTATATTCTTTTAGGATTGCGTTATTAACTAAAAATGCTAGTAGGAAGGAGAGATTATAGATTTGGCGGTATTCTCCGTCCGATTTTAGTACTAGGCTAAGAGGTAAGACTATAATAGGTTCTGTCGCGATTCTAATATATCCTTTTATAAGGTCTGATGCTATTTTCTTAGAAATAAGGTCGGCGTTATTCTAAGAGGAGTTATAGTTCCTATAAGATCTTATAGTAGGAATAGATTTGGCTCTTATCTTATAGCTATAGGTTAGGGTACCTATTAAGATGGCTAGTAGATTGCCTGGGTAGTTAGATAGAAGGGAGTACTATGCTAAGATCCTTAGGGGCGATAGAGAGTGGTAGAAAGCCTTCGCCTTTATAAAGGTAGGGAATAATAGTAATATATTAGGCCTAGGTCCTAGGCGTGTAATTAAAGTTTATGTTATAGTTAGGCTAGACCCTACTTTATAAGGTTCGCCTTACTATTCCTAGGTACAAGATTTAGATAATACAGCGTAATTTTTACTATACTTTAAGTACTTATGCGGGTATTTATAAGGTGTATTATTGCAGCCTCTAGTATTAAACCTATGGTAGGTATTAGAGGTATAGGAGGTATCTAACCTAGGTCTCTTTAAGGCGGCGAAGCCGATAGTACTAGACATTATAAGGTATAGCGCTATATACTAGGCTAGTATTTGCTAATTAGCGGGCTCTAGTTGGCCATTAGTTATTATAAAGGTATAATAGTTGAGTGCTAGATTAAGTATGCAACTTACCTAGATATACTAGGTTAATAAGGTGCGAATTATATTTATCTAGAGAAGTATACTAGTAATAAGGTCCGGCGGGCATGTATAGAGAGTGCTAGCGATAACTATATAGTTTATAAAGCCTTTAAACTAGACGCCTTTCTCTATAAATAGCTTCCTGTCTACCTTTGCCTTCCTTATAACTAGAGTGCCGTTTTTAATCCGTGTCTTATTAGCGATCTTAATCTAAGCAGTATAGACTTAAAGATAGGCGAGGTTTACTGGATTAAAGGTGCCCTTAAAAATGTCCAGGTAATCTCTTTTTATAACGCTAAGAAGGCGGAGTTTAAGCGACTTTATGCTAAAAGGGAAAGGCTTACTAAGGTTATTAGCTGTAGCAGCTGTTATAGTAGCTTGTAAGGCTAAAGCGGCTAAGCCTAACTATAATTAAGCCATTTAAGCCTAGTAGTATTTATGCTGGCGAGCTTCCTCCGCTTGGTGGGCTTTGCGCTCTTTCTTATACTTCTAAATTTCCCTTTTATCTCGGGCTTGTTCCCTTTACTCTTTAGTAATTTTACGCTCTTCTGCGGTAGTAGCGTGTATATCGGCTTTAGACGGCATTGTAGGACTAATAGAAGAGAGTGTAACGGTTGTAGATAATGGTGTAGTTAAGGTAGGTTATCCGGATGGGTTTACTTAATAGGATTGTGCACGCGTACGGATATCCCAGTTGGTTATAAGCGGTTATAAAATAATTCTTAAACGAATAAATAATGAATATTAATGAGTTTAATGATATTGAAAAGCGAATTAGCCACGTAGTGACTGCGTTTGATATTCGCGAATATTGCAGGAGGTCTTAGTATTGTGCGTTGCTAAGATAGACACTGCCAAGCAACATATAGACGCTAGTATATAAATATTTTAAAAACTATTTTTAATAAGGATTTCCTAGTCGTTACTAGCATTACTATACTTGCCTTTCTACTCCTAATTTCCGGCTTCGTACTAGTATTCTTCCTACAATATTAAACAATAGGGCGTTCGTTAGCTTTCTTAGGTGGTCTCTTAATAAATACATTATTAGGTATAACTCTTACTACTTCTACCTAGATAGTAAGAAAACATAGAAGGTTAAAAGTGTTATAGCTCTTATGCGCTACGGTTATTCTTATACCATATTTTAGTATTTACTTTATATTTATTAATATATATTTATTCCTTTTAGTAAGCTACTATAGTAATACTTTAGTGACCTCCACTAATAGGAATAGGGATACTCTCTTATAGAATATGTTATAAATATTGCCGTCGTTTTACTATAAGCTTAGTCGCTTTATATTAAACACTAATAGTATAACGTAATATCTTATAACACACCTATTAGCCCTAGTGACTTAGAGAAAGCTATACGGAGATATTTAAACCCTAAATACCCCGACTAACCTATTAGCCCCAATAACTTAGAGGAAGCCACGATATTAAACCCTAAATCCTCCTATATTAAAACTAATTATAGGAGAAATAGGTTAGTTTTTAGTTATCTTAGTTACTTCTTAGGCTAATACTAGCTTAGTAGTTTTAAATTTTACATTAGCTATTCCGTTAATATAACCTATAAAGTACGGAAAGAAGGCAAGACCTTTCCATTTAAGAATTTTAAAGCTATAGATAATCCCCCGCTAGATAAGGGCCTTTAATCTAAGGTATATAGCCTATAGTAGGATTACGTCTTTCTACCTAAGAAGGTTAAAGCTATAAATGACTTCCTACCAGATAAGGTTTTCCTTAAAGATAATTGCTATATACTTTAGTTATGCCTTAAACGTATATATCTTAAGTAAGAGTAGAGAGACTTTATGTCCCGGATGCTAGAGCTTAGCGACTTAAGGGGGGAGGCTGTAGAAAAGCTAAGGCTGTAAGAGGTATATATAAGGAACTGTTAAGTTATTTAGAAGGAATTTTCTTCCTAGGTAGTAGCTATATATAGACTTTATTAAAGCTTAAAGCCTCTTACTGCCTTTAAACTTCCTTAGAAAACCCGGCTAAGGTATAGCTCCTCCTTTAAAGGCATGTAGTATTATCTAAAATTGCCTTATATAGCTAAGGTTAAGATATACTCTATTAAAGCCACTAAACGCGTCTCTAGCTCTATGCCTTATTATATAAAACCAAACTATAGTTTTTATTTATTTTTAGGAGGGAAGGCCTTATATGGAGTCTTTTATTATTATATAAAACTTTTATACTAAAAGTATACGAAATTTTTAAGGGCTAGGAGCGGGGACACGCCAGCGCTCTATGACTTAGTTAATTACTCCTAGTTATATAATAAAGCCTTAATAAGTAACGGTCTAAATATCTGCAGGTTTTATTATAGATAGGTAACTAGGGTAATTAGGGGAATATGCACCTAAGCACAAGCTAGAGTATAGCGCATTTGCTTTACCCCTCTAAAATAGTTAGACTTTTATATTTTAAAGTCTAAGCCGCGATCTATAGAGTAAACTACTAATTTAAAAAAGCCCTAAATACTACCCGCTCTCTTACTCGTTAATCTAAAACGTACTAGCTTTTATATATTAACTAGCACTAAAACTAAGCCCCTATATATAGCCCCGTACCTTAAGCCTATTACTTAGCTTAAAGTTAGGAGGATATTAGTATAATTTAGCACTCTAGGGCTTGCTAGCTTAACTACTAGAATGCCTTTATATCTATAGTAGCTTACTAATAGATTTTTTTTATAGGTAATTAATGTTCCGTTTTTACTTTCTAGGTTAATTAGCGCCTCCGATTTTAGGCCTATATATATTTTTACTACCTCTAAATAATTAAGGTTAAACTATATTATAGTTAGCCCTTTACTGACCTTCGCTATATATAACTATATATCCGCATTAAGTTGCTAATACCGCCTTTTAATATATTTGGCGTACTAGGTTTAGACCTATATATACCCTTATCGTTCTAATAAGACATTAGCTACGTATAGTATGCTTAACCTTTAACTGGTTTTTAATATATATATAGCATAGCATATACTATTGTTTTATTGGCTAATACATTAATAGACTACTAAGTCCAGACCTCTAAAGCCGACATTCTTATTACTTACTATATTATATCTTCCTAGGGAGGTTCCCAATCCTAAGGATACTCTTATAACCACTCTTGCAACTCTTAAAGCCGCCCCTATAGTAGTGAGATTTTAAGTCCTTACCGCTAACTTTAATAAAAGCGTTTATACGACCGATGGCAATTACTCTATACTTATTTATATTATAATACCTCTTAGTGACCACACTATATTAAGTTTAGAGATCCTTTATAATATGATTTATAAAGAAGGTATTAAGTACGTAGTTAGTGCGTATAATATTTCTGGTAAAGCCTATAAGAAGCTTCCTAATAGACTTACGGTTCTACGCTACTGTCTAAGTATATATCCTTTAATAATATAATTTTCTAGACTAATTGCAATATAGAGTAAGGGGCAAAAACTAAAAGAGAAGCCTTTAAATAAGT
>Ga0307515_10016644_pt1 | contig 13446 bp, 9 predicted proteins | sample 17_EM_MG_FD_194513 | JGI IMG/M metagenome (GOLD analysis project Ga0307515, IMG submission 194513) | Populus trichocarpa ectomycorrhiza microbial communities from riparian zone in the Pacific Northwest, United States - 17_EM | ecosystem: Host-associated > Plants > Roots > Unclassified | place...
CCCCGCCGACCGACCCCCGCAGCCGACCACCGCCGACCGACCACCGCAGCCGACCACCGCCGACCGACCGCCGCAGCCGACCCCCGCCGACCACCGCCGACCGACCGCTGCATACCGACCACGACCGACCATCGCGACCGCCGCCGGCCGACCGACCGCCGACCGACCGCCGACCGACCGCCGCATGCCGACCGCCGCCTCCCCACCCGTCAACCGTCGGCGACGCCGAGGTAGCGGCGAACCATCGTGCAGGTCTCGTCGACCAGCCGCGGATCGCGCAGCAGCTCGGGCGAGAACAGCGCGGCGTGGTGGGTGATCGCCTCGATCGACTCCACCAACACGAACGCCGCCAGCTCGGGATCATCGATCACCGGCTCCGCCTTGCGGGGAGGCGAGCAGCCCTGCAACCATGCGGTGGACGAGCGCGGCGAGGTCGCGCAGCTTGGCCATCCGCCCGACCCGGGGTACCTGCTCGGTCAGCACGCGGTGCAGCTCGGGCTGGACGGCGTGGGCGCGGATCATGACTCGATCGCGCGGCGGACCGCCTCGGCCGTGGGCAGCCGCGCGACGCGGGTCAGCTCGGCGAGGCACAGCGAGGTCATGTCCTCGACGTGCTTCTCGATCAGCGCACCGACGAGGACGGCCTTGTTCATTGCCACGACCTCCCGCCAAAGAACCGGCTACCACGGATCGATGCACGGTCGCTTGCGCCGCCGGCGCTCGCCGCGGTCGGGCGGTGCGACGGAAGCCAGGCCGGCCATGATCCAGCGGCGGGTCTCGGCGGGGTCGATCACGCCGTCGATCTCGACGTAGGACGCGGCGTTGATCGCCTTGCCCTCCTCGTAGTAGCGGGCGACCATCTTGTCGTAGTAGGCGCGCCGCTCGGCAGGATCGGCGATGGCCTCGAGCTCCTTGCGGTAGCCGAGCTTGACGGCGCCCTCGAAGCCCATCGAGCCGAGCTCGCCGGTGGGCCAGGCGATGGTGAACACACCGCCGTGGAAGTCGCCGCCGGCCATGGCGATCGCGCCCAGGCCGTAGCTCTTGCGCAGGATGATGGTGAAGTACGGGACGGTGACGCTGGCGCCGACGACGAACATCCGGCTGACGTGGCGGACCAGGGCGGTCTTCTCGGCCTCGGGGCCGACCATGAAGCCGGGCGTGTCGCACAAGGCGACGATCGGGAGGTCGAAGGCGTCGCACAGCTGGAGGAACCGGGCGGCCTTGTCGGCGGCGGGGGCGTCGATCGCGCCGCCGAGGTGGTGCGGGTTGTTGGCGATCACGCCGAGCGGGCGGCCCTCGACGCGGATCAGCGCGGTGAGGATGCCGGCGCCGAACGCGGCGCGGAGCTCGGTGACCGAGCCGGTGTCGGCCAGGCCGTGGAGCACGGTGCGGATATCGTAGGCGCGGAGCCGGTTCTCGGGGATGGCGCGGCGGAGCTCGCGCTGGTCGGCGCAGTCCCACGCGGCGAGGCAGCCCTGGAAGTAGCCGAGGTACTGGCGCGCGACGGCGGCGGCCTCGCGCTCGTCGGCGACGACGATATCGATCACGCCGTTGGGCGCCTGGATCCGGGTCGGGCCGACGTCGTCGGGCGCGCAGCTGCCCAGGCCGCCGCCCTCGATCATGGCGGGGCCGCCCATGCCGATCGACGAGTCGGCGGTGGCGATGATGACGTCGCAGCAGCCGAGCAGGGCGGCGTTGCCGGCGAAGCACCGGCCGGACACGACGCCGACGACGGGGACCTGGCCGGAGAGCCGCGCGAACTCGGCGAAGGTCGGGACGTCGAGGCCGATGCCGAACGCGTCGGTGTCGCCGGGACGGCCGCCGCCGCCCTCGGCGAACAGCACGACCGGCAGGCGGCGCTGGTGGGCCAGGCCGAGCATGCGGTCGAGCTTCTTGTGGTTCATGTAGCCCTGGGTCCCGGCGAGCACCGTGTAGTCGTAGATCGCGACCATGCAGCGGGTGGAAGTCGGGCCGAACAGCTCGCCGTTGATCGTGCCCAGGCCGGTGACCAGGCCGTCGGCGGGGGTGGATTCGATCAGGTCGGCGAGGCCGCGGCGGCGGCGCTGGGCGGCGAGGGCGAGCGCGCCGTACTCGGTGAAGCTGCCGGGATCGACCAGCGCGGCGAGGTTCTCGCGCGCGGTGCGGTGGCCGGTGTCGTGGCGGCGGGTGACGGCGGCGGCGCGCGCGGGATCGAGGCCGACGGCGTGGCGGGCGCGGACCTCGGCGAGATCGGCGCGGATCGCGTCGGGATCGGCGGCGGCCTCGGCGGCAGCCTCGCCGGCGGCGAGCTCGGCGGGCTCGAGGAACACGAGCGGATCGCCGGGCATGACGATGTCGCCGGGGCGCACGGCGACGCCGCGGACGATGCCGCCGTCATCGGCGGTGACCACGATCTCCATCTTCATCGCCTCGACGATCGCGACCGGCTGGCCGGGGCGGACCTGATCGCCGTCGCCGACCGAGATGCCGACGACCTTGCTCTGCATCGGCGCGAGGACGGCGACGGTGTTGGGCGGCGCGGGGCGAGCGGGTGCGCGCGCGGCCGGCGCGACGAGCGTCGGGGCCGGCGGCGGCGGCGGGATGAACTGGCGGGCGTGCTGGACCAGCTCGGCGGCGTGGTCCTCGACGAACCGGGTGGTGATCCGGTTGGCGATCACGTCGGGGTGCTGGAGCAGCGCCTGGAGGAACGGGATGTTGGTGGCGACGCCCTCGATCCGGAACCGCGCCAGCGCGTGGCTCGCCTTGCGCGCGACGTCGGTGAGGTCGCCGGGGGCGGGGCGGTGACCGGGGACATGAACGATCAGCTTGGCGATCAGCGAGTCGTACGCCGCGGTGGTCGGGTAGCCGGGGTAGCCGCAGGTATCGACCCGGATGCCGGCGCCGGTCGGCGGCTCGAACGCGGTGAGCGTGCCGGCGGCGGGGACGACGGCGCCGCGCGCGTCGAGGGTCTCGAGGTTGATGCGGAGCTGGAGCGCCGTGCCGGTAGGCGGCGAGATCCCGCCGTCCAGGCCGAGATCGGCGAGCGACGCGCCGCCGGCGAGCCGGAGCTGGATCTGGACCAGATCGAGGCCGAGGACCTGCTCGGTGACGGTGTGCTCGACCTGGAGCCGCGGGTTGGCCTCGAGGAAGAAGAACCCGACCGGCGCGCCGCCGGGGTCGAGCTCGACCAGGAACTCGAAGGTGCCCAGGCCGTCGTACGCGGCGGCCTCGGCGAGCCGGCACGCGGCGGCGATGATCGCGGCGCGCAGCTCCCAGGTCAGCGACGGGCTGGGCGCGATCTCGATCAGCTTCTGGTGGCGGCGCTGCAGCGTGCACTCGCGATCGAACAGCGCGACGCCGCGCCGGCCGTCGCCGACGATCTGGACCTCGACGTGGCGGGCGCGCAGCAGCAGGCGCTCGACGTAGACCTCGGGGCTGCCGAACGCGGCCTGGGCCTCGGACCGGCAGCGCGCGTGGGCGTCGTCGAGCGCGGCGGGGCTGGTCACCGCGCGGACGCCGCGGCCGCCGCCGCCGGCCACCGCCTTGACCATGATCGCGCCGCCGGGCCCCAGGCCGCGCAAGACGTCGTGGGCCTCGGCGAGGCTGGTCGCGCGCTGGGTGCCCGGCAGGATCGGCACGTCGCAGCTCGCTGCAAAGCTGCGCGCGACCGCCTTGTCGCCGAACCGCTCGAGCGCCTCGGGTCGGGGACCCACGAAGGTCAGGCCGGCGGCGAGACAGGCGCGGGCGAAGTCGGCGCGCTCGCTGAGGAAGCCGTAGCCGGGGTGGACGGCGTCGCAGCCGGTGGCCTGCGCGATCGCGACCAGGCGCGCGGCGTCGAGGTACGCGGCCGGGCCGGCGCCGCCGAGCGCGATCGCCTGATCGGCGCGCCGGACGTGCAGCGAGGCGGCATCGTCATCGGCGTGGACCGCGACGGTGGCGATCCCGAGCTCCGCGGCGGCCTGCGCGATCCGGACCGCGACCTCGCCGCGATTGGCAATGAGCAGCTTCTGGAGCATGGAGTGCGGGGCGGATGGTGACACGGCCGGAACGCACACGGCGTGGCGCGGCCCCACTTCGGGCTAGACTGGCCGCCGTATGATCCAGGACAGTGCCGTGTGGACGCCCCGGCGAGGCGCGCCATGAGCGATAGCCTGACCGCGCAGCTCGAGGCGCTCGCGACCGCGCCGTGGACGATCACGATCGTCGCCGTGGTGATCGCGTTCCTCGTCGGCCGGCTGATCGTCCGGCTGGCCCGGCCGGTGCTCGCCCGGGTGGCGGGCCGGACCAGCAGCGACTGGGACGACCGGCTGGTCGAGCTGATGGCGTCACCGCTGAGCCTGGTGCTCGCGCTGCAGGCGCTGCGCATCGCGTCGCCGTGGCTGCCGCTCGACGCGCGCGGCCTGGCGACGCTGAGCGACGTGATCGCGATCGTGACCACGCTGTCGGTGCTGTGGACCGCGTTCCGCGGCATCGATCTGGTGCGCAGCGTGCTCGAGCGCCGGTCGTGGGCGATCGATCGGCCGTCGTCGCGGTCGCTGCTGTCGATCGGCGGGCGGTTCGCCAAGGTCACGGTGCTGGTGATCGCCGGGATCGTCGCGCTCGCCCAGCTCGGGGTCTCGGTCGCCAGCCTGGTGACCGGGCTTGGCATCGGCGGGCTCGCGGTCGCGCTCGGCGCCCAGAAGACGCTCGAGAACCTGTTCGGGACGCTGTCGATCGGCGTCGATCAGCCGATGCGCGAGGGCGACCAGGTCAAGCTGTTCGACTTCATCGGCACGGTCGAGCAGATCGGGCTGCGCTCGACCCGGATCCGCACGCTCGATCGCACGATCGTCACGATCCCCAACGGCGAGCTCGCCAACCAGCGGATCGAGTCGTTCTCGGTGCGCGATCAGCTGCGCCTGGCGATCACGATCGGCCTGGTCTACGGCACCACGTCGCAGCAGATCCGCGCGATCCTCGCCGAGCTCGAGGCGATCCTGCACCGCCAGCCCAAGGTCGTTGCCGAGAGCGTCACGGTCCGGTTCAAGGAGCTGGCCGCGTCGTCGCTCGACCTCGAGGTCAGCGCGCTGTTCCAGACCACCGAGTGGGCCGAGTTCCAGCTGATCCGCCAGGAGCTCTTGCTCGCGTTCATGGCCGCGATCGAGCAGCACGGCAGCTCGATCGCGTACCCGACCCGCACGATCCACCTGGCGAACCCGCCCGCGACCGGCCCGACGCCGGGCTGACCCTCACCAAATCAGGCGGCCGGCCGACCCAGGGGATATGAGCCTCCTGGCCGGACTGCGAGAGCGCCGTGCGCGGGGCGAGCTCGCCGTCGATCTCGAGTCCGCGCGCGCCCGGGTCGCTGCGCTCGAGGGTGTGGCGACGACGATGCTCGGCTGCGTCCGCTCGCTCGTGCTCGATATCGACGAGCTCGGCGCCCCCGATCTCAAGATCCAGCTCGCCGCGCTGACCACCCGGGTGCGGCAGGGCGGAGACGCGGCGGAGCTGAGCGAGGACTGCGCGCGCCAGCGCACCGAGATCCTCGACTTCGCCGAGCGCGAGCGCGAGTACCTCGATCATCGAGACGCCGAGCTGCGGCGCATCATCGAAGTGCTGAGCGACGGCCTGGCCGGCGTGAGCCAGGGTGCGGCGAGCTACCACAAGCGCCTACTCGACAACGGCTCGAGGCTCGAGGCCGCATCGCGGCTGAGCGACCTGGTGAAGATGCGCGCGGCGATCACCGCCGAGGTCCAGGGGCTGCGCACCGCGATCGCCGAGCGCCAGGTCGAGGAGCAGACCCAGACCAAGGCGCTGCGCAGCGAGGTCGAGCAGCTGCGCCAGAACGTGGCGCGGGCCCAGACCGAGGCGCGCACCGATCCGCTGACCGGCGCCGCCAACCGCGGGGCGTTCGACGAGGAGCTGGCGCGGCGCTGCGAGCTCGCCTCGGCCGGCCGCGAGGGCTTCGCGCTGGTGTTCGCCGACATCGATCACTTCAAGAAGATCAATGACACCTACGGCCACCCGGTCGGCGACCGCGTGCTGACCGCGTTCGTCGAGTTCCTCCGGGCGCGGATCCGCCGCGACGACACCATCGCGCGCTACGGCGGCGAGGAGTTCGGGGTGATCCTGCCGGGCGCGAGCCTGCGTCCGGCGATGCGCAAGGCCCGGCAGCTCAACGAGGAGCTGGCGCGCAGCGACTGGTCGGTCGATCCGGCGACCAAGCTGCGGTTCACCGCCAGCATGGGCGTGACCGCGTGGCAGGGCGGCGATGATGCGGCCGGCGTGGTCGCGCGCGTCGACAAGGCGCTGTATCGCGCCAAGCACGAGGGCCGCAACCGCGTGGTCAAGGCCGGCTGAGCCGCCGGCGTCAATCGATGGTTATCGGCGTGCCGGGATCCTCGTCGTCGTTGTCGTGGTGGGTGGGATTCGAGGGCGGCAGAGTGGACAGCGTCGGGTTCTTGCGGCGCTTCTTCTCCTCGCGCTCCGTCGATTGGCCACGGCCCTGGTCGTTGCGTTCGCTGCGGTCGCGTTTGTCGTTGCGCTCGCTGCGGTCGCGGTCGTGCTTGGACCCGTTGCGGTCGCGGTCGTGCTTGGACTCGTTGCGGTCGCGGTCGCGCTTGGACTCGTTGCGGTCGCGGTCGTGCTTGGACCCGTTGCGGTCGCGGTCGTGCTTGGACTCGTTGCGGTCGCGGTCGTGCTTGGACCCGTTGCGGTCGCGGTCGTGCTTGGACTCGTTGCGGTCGCGGTCGTGCTTGGACTCGTTGCGGTAGCGCTCGTCGTTGCGGTCGCGGTCGTTCTTGCGCTCCTCCTTGCTCTCGATGCGGTAGCGGCTGTCGTCGCGGAAGTTGTCGCGGCGGCCGTCGCCGCGGTGGCGGTCGTTGTGGCGCTCGTCCTTGGTCTCGCTGCGGTAGCGGTCGTCCTCGGTCTCGCTGCGGTAGCGGTTGTCCTTGGTCTCGCTGCGGTAGCGGTTGTCCTTGGTCTCGCTGCGGTAGCGGTTGTCCTTGGTCTCGCTGCGGTAGCGGTTGTCCTTGGTCTCTTCCTTGGTCTCGCTGCGGTAGCGGTTGTCCTTGGTCTCGCTGCGGTAGCGCTCGTCCGTGGTCTCTTCCTTGCGCTCGCTGCGGTAGCGGCGGTCGTCGTAGGGGACGTCGTTGCGGTTGTCGCGGCGGCCGTCGCCGCGGTGGCCGTCGTTGTAGCGGCCGTCGAGGACCTCGTCGGCCAGCGCTCCACCATTGGGTTTGTAGCCCTGAAACCACGCAGCCGCGACCGCCCGATCGGGGTCTTCAGCGAGCTCTTCAAGATACTGATCGCAATGCTGGGTCGCGAAGGTCTTCTCGTGGCAGGGACCGTCCGGGTGTGCGATGCCCACGCACGTGAGCGAGGCGCGCGCTTCGGGGCCGAGCTCGATGGCTGCGTAGGCGATCAGCTTCTGCTCGCCGTGCCACGCCGTCGGGTCGTCGTCGCGCTTGCCGCTCTTCCCGCTGGCGCTGATCCGGTTCGAGCCGTCGCTGCCCGGGTGCGGCTTGTCGATGACGGGGATGCACTTGTCGATCCCTTCGAACTGCGCCTCGCCAACGACCTGCTGGAGTTCGTCCAGCCCGGACTTGGCCTCGAAGCCGCCGTTGCCGGCGATCAGGAGCAGCATCTTGCCCTCGAACCACACGACCCCGGTCACCACCACGATGTTGCCCTTGGCGGGGCCGACCCGGTCGACGACGCGCTGCCGGATCGCGTTGGCGATCACGGTGAGCGCCGTGGCGCTGAGCATCGCGCGCTTGCCGTGGTTGCCCTCGTGCTTCACGCTCGGCTTCAGGTGGTGGTGCTGTGCGGTGTCCTCCATGCGCGCGCGGAGCGGGTCGAGCTGACCATCGCGTTGCCATGCACCGTCAACCGCGTCTCGCGCCTCGGCGCCCTGGAGCTGCCTCCGCTCGGCGGCGACGCGCTGTCGCTCCTGCTCGGCGCGCTGTTCCCGCTCGCGCTGCTCCTCCTTCAGCTTCTTCGCATCGACCTCCTTGTAGGTCTTGCCGCACGTGCCCTTCGTCTCGATGAAGGTGTTCAGTGCCTCCTCCGACGCGAAGTCATAGTAGATGTTCGGATCGTTGAAGTAGCCCCAGAACCCGAGCCATTTGCATTCGGGGAGCCGGTACCTGGGACGCTCCTCACCAGCGACGCTGATCAACCGCCGCACCGCGGGCGCGGCACCCGTGCTGACCCGTACCGGGCGACCCTCGAGCATGGCGTCCGCCGCAACATCTGCCTCGTGCTCGAGCGGGTCGTCCGGCGCGCCGACCAGCAGCTTCATCTGAGGCGTCGCGGCGCGGCCGGCTTGCTGGGCGACGTGGGCGACCTCGTGGGCCAGGACGTGCGGATCCGCGTCCGCACCACCACCGCCGAGGTGCACCTGGCGGCCGAGCGCGAACGCGCGCGCGCCGAGCGACGAGGCCGCGAGCCCGGACGTGCGGCCGTCGTGGACGCGGACGTCGTCGAGCGGCTGGCCGAGCGAGGACTCGAAGCGCTGGCGCAGCGCGTCCGGCAACGGCCGGCCGGTCGAGCTGGTCGCGGCGTCGACGTGGGCCTGGGCGTCGGTCTGCTCGCGCCGGTCGATCCGCGTGGCGAGCTCCGGCGCGGCGATGCGGACGCGCCCGGGGACCAGGCCGCCGCGGGCCGGGCCGGGTGACGCGCGACCGGGGGCTCCGCCGGTGGCCTCGCGCTCGGTGTCGTGGGTCGTTGCGCGGTCACTCGCCGCCGCCGCCGGGTCTCGCTCCGCGCCGATCGAATCATGCATGGGGTCTTCAGCAGCACACACGCGATCGCCGGCCGAGATCCGCAGATCAATCGGCGCACCGTCGCGAACCCGCCGGATCTCCAGGTCATTGCGCGGGCAGCGGCCCCGCGACCGGGCGCGCGTCTCCGGGCGCATGGCGGCCGCGGGCCGAGACGGCAACGGCGGTCCCCGGGCCGCGAACCGCGCCGGGGCCGCGGCGGGCTGTGCGATGCTCGGGCGCCATGGAGACGCCCCTCAGCCCGCTCGAGCTCATGCGCCGGACCCGGCGCCTGTACCCCGATCATGAAGCCGTCGTCGATGGCGAGCTGCGGCTGTCCTACGAGCAGTTCTTCGCGCGCTGCGATCGCTGGTCGGCGGCGCTGCAGCGCGAGCTCGGTGTCGGCCAGGGCGATCGGGTCGCGTACATCGCGCCCAACACCCACGCCCAGCTCGAGTCGTTCTACGCGGTCCCGCAGCTCGGCGCGGTGCTGGTTCCGATCAACTACCGGCTGACCGCCGACGACTTCGCGTACATCATCTCGCACAGCGGCGCGACGGTCGTGTGCGCCCACTCCGAGTACCTCGACACCGTCGACAAGATCCGTGGCCAGCTGACCGGTGTGACCCACTTCGTCGCGCTCGAGGGCGCGCGCGACGGCTGGCTCGACTACGAGCAGCTGCTCGCGGCGTCGAGCGGGGCGTTCACCCGGCCGGAGATCGGCGAGCGCGACCTGTTGACCATCAACTACACCAGCGGCACCACCGCGCGGCCCAAGGGCGTGATGATCACGCACCGCAACGCGTACATGAACGTGATCGGCACGCTGCTCCATGTCCCGATGGCAGCGGCGACCGAGCGCTACCTGTGGACCCTGCCGATGTTCCACGCCAACGGCTGGACCTTCGTGTGGAACGTGACCGCGGTCGCCGGCACCCACGTCTGCCTGCGCCGGGTCGAGCCGCCGCGGATCTTCGCCGAGCTGGCGCGCGAGCGGGTCACGATGCTGTGCGCGGCGCCGACCGTGCTGATCGGGATCGCCAACGCGCCCGAGGACGTGCGCAAGGACGCGCGCGCCGGGGTCCGCGTGCTGACCGCCGGGGCGCCGCCGGCCGCGGCGACGATCAGCCGGGTCGAGGAGCAGCTCGGCTGGGTGATCACCCACGTCTACGGGCTGACCGAGACCGCGCCGTTCATCACGGTGTGCGAGTCCCGGCCCGAGCACGCGCGGCTGTCGCCGGCCGAGCGCGCGGTGGTCAAGGCGCGGCAGGGCGTCGAGCTGATCTCGTCGGGCGAGCTCCTGGTGGTCGGCGACGACGGCACCGAGGTCGCGCACGACGGCGCGACGATCGGCGAGATCGTGGTGCGCGGCAACGTGGTGATGGCGGGCTATTACAACGATCCCGAGGCGACCGCGACCGCGCTGCGCGGCGGCTACTTCCACTCCGGCGACGCCGCGGTGGTCCACCCCGACGGCTACGTCGAGGTCCGCGACCGGATCAAGGACGTGATCATCAGCGGCGGCGAGAACATCTCGTCGGTCGAGGTCGAGGGCGTGCTGCTCCGCCACCCGGCGGTGCAGGAGGTCGCGGTGGTCGGGATGCCGAGCGAGAAGTGGGGCGAGAGCCCGCACGCGTTCGTGATCGTGCGCGCCGGCGCGAGCGTGACCGAGGACGAGCTGCGCGGGTTCGCGCGCGAGCACCTGGCGCACTTCAAGTGCCCGCAGGCGTTCCACTTCGTCGCCGAGCTGCCCAAGACCGCCACCGGCAAGATCCAGAAGTACGTGCTGCGCGGCAACCGCGCCGGGATCGCGACGCAGTAGCCGCGCGCGCAAGTGATCGCCGGCTCGAAGACTCGCCGGCTCAGTTACGGTTGGGGCCGGGCTCAGACGGCGCGAGCGGCTCGAGGTTATCGTCGGCCACGGCCTCCCAGACGTTGATCGCGAGATCGACCTCGACCGCGAGCAGGTCGCCGTCGGCCAGGGTCATGACCCGGTTGTCGAACGGGCGGCTCACCGGGGTCTCCGCCAGCTGCGCGATCCGCGTGAGCCCGCCGGTGTCGAGCGCGACGCGCGACAACTCGCCGGTCTCGAGCGCGCGGACCAGGAGCTCGCCCGACGGCGACCAGCTCGGCGCCAGGTGGTGCCTGATCGCGTCGTCGACCTCGAGCGGCCGGGCCTGACCGCCCTGCGGCAACAGCCACAGGTGCGGGGTGCGCGCGTCGCTGCCGGGCGGCCCGTTGCGCCACATCGCGAGCGTGCCGCGGGGCGAGCGGGCCAGCCAGTACGTGCCGCCGTGGTCCGAGTCCATCGCGTCGCCCTGGGTGCCGCTGCGCAGGTCGAACGACTGGTAGGTCAGGCAATCCTCGGACTGGGCCAGGATGTGGTGGTCGTCGAGCCACACCGGCTGGGCCTCGCGCGCGAGGTGGCGCAGCGGCAGGCGCCGCTTCTCCTTGCCGCTCCGGTCGATCACGACGATCGCGACGTCGCGGTCGTCGTCGACCAGCACCGCCAGCGACCGGCCGTCGGGCGACCACCCCGCCATCAGCGCGTTGTCGCGAAGCAGCCGCTGATCGCGCGACACGTCCCGCGCGCTCGCCAGCCACAGCCGCCCGCGCTCCCGGACATGGCCGGCGAGCTCGACCCACGCCAGCGTATCGCCGTCCGGCGCGAGGCTGAACGAGGCGCCGCCGTTGACCGACAGCACGCGCTGCGGCGCGCCGTCGTGGACGCGCACGAGGCGGGTCTTGAGCTCGCGCGTGGCCACGTAGTCGACGCCGTGGCGGCGGCCGAGCACGGTGTCGAGGTCGCCGCTGATCCGGCGGCGAGACCGTACGCTGCCGTCGATCGCGATCTCGACGATCTCGCGGAACCCGTCGCCGCCGACCAGCGCGACGACCGTGCCGGTGTCGCTGGCGGCGAAGCTGGCGAGCCGCTCGGCCGGAAACGCGGCCTGGTGCCGGCAGTCGCGGCCCAGGAACACCAGCGTGTGGGTCTCGCCCTTGCGCGTGTCCACGACCATCGTGCCGTCGGGCATGCCGACGAGGTCCCAGAGGAACGTGTAGTCGCCGGGCACCTCGCATGTCGTGGGCGCGGCGCCCGGGTCGTCGGCCTGGTAGATCGCCACCGAGCGATGGCGGTACGACGCCACGGCGATCTCGGCGCTCGACAGGAACACCGCCATCCCCGAGGCGGGGACCTTGAACCTGGGCCCGTCGTCGACGTCGATCAGCTCGGTCTCGAGCTGGCCGGCGATCTCGGGCACGACGCTGGCCAGCAGGCGCTTGCCGTCGGGCGACCACACCGGCGGTAGGCCGACGACGATCCCGTGCTCGGCGATCGTGCGGCCCTGGGCCCCGGGCTCGATGCCGCGGACCACGAGCGCGTCGCCGGACACGAACGCGAGTTGCTCGCCGTCGGGCGAGAGCGCCGCGCTCTTGAGGCCGCGGCCGTGGGGCAGCACGTTGAGGTGGAACCGCGGAGCCGGATCGGGCCCCGGTGACCGCGCGAGCAACGCGATCACCACGGTCGCGCCGAGCGCGGCCGCGGCGGCGAGCCACCACGGCCAGCGCCGCGGCGCGCGGTGCGCGGCGATCGCGTCGAGCAGGGCCTGCAGGCTCGGCCACCGGCGCTCGGGGGCCGCGGCCAGCCCGCGCGCGAGCAGCGGGGCGATCCACGCCGGGCGCCGGCGCTGCGGCGGGGCAGGGCCGGCCGCGATCGTCTCGAGCCGGGCGCGCATCGGGTGCTCGGAGCCCGGGCGCGGGTTGGGGAACGGCCGCTTGCCGTAGATCCCCTCCCACAGCGCCACGCAGAAGCTGAACTGGTCGGCGCGCGGGTCGATCGGCAGGCCGCGGAGCTGCTCCGGCGCCATGTAGGCGGGCGTGCCGAGCACCGTGCCGGTCTGGGTCAGCGCGCCGGAGGTCAACGGGCCCGACCCGCCCGGATCCGCCGTCGCGCTCGCCGCCGCTTCCTCGCCGGCGAGCCGCGCCAGGCCGAAGTCCGCGACATGGACCTCTCCGTCGGCGCCGACCAGGACGTTGTCGGGCTTGAAGTCGCGGTGGACCAGCCCGGCGGCGTGGGCGGCGGCCAGGCCTCGCCCGGCGGCGACGAAGCGATCGAGGATCGCGTCGAACGAGCGCGAGCGGTCGTGGAGCCAGGTCCGCAGCGTGCCGCCCTCGATCAGCGGCATCGCGACGAACACGCCGCCGCTGGCGGGGCCGACGTCGAAGATCGGCACGACGTTGGGGTGGCGGAGCCGCGCCATGGCCTGGGCCTCGCGCAGCAGGCGCACGTCGCTCGACGAGCTCGCGGCGCTGCCGCGCACGACCTTGATCGCGACGAGGCGATCGAGCTCGGGATCGCGCGCGCGGTAGACCACGCCCATGGCGCCGGCGCCGAGCACCTCGCAGATCTCGTAGCGACCGATGCGTGCGGGCATCGCCTGCGACGCCGTGCGATCGATCTCGTCGGACTCGTAGGACGCCGTTCGCGTCGCTTCCGGCGCGTCGCTGTCCTCATCGGGCGCCGCGTGATTCGCCGTCCCCATTCCCTGATCGACGATACAAGACGCGTCCCGCCGGTGACAGCGAATTTGGGCGCTTCCCTGGATCGCGCGGCGCGCGGCGGCGCACGGCGGCGCGGGGCCTACAGCGGGTTGCGGACCGGCTCGCGCGGCGGGCGCGCGACCGGGCTGTCGTCGGGAGAGACCACCGCGACGTTGACGCCGAG